>ENA-OOWN01000142-OOWN01000142.1-human-gut-metagenome-genome-assembly--contig:-NODE-142-length-64650-cov-7.605976_pt1 | contig 64650 bp, 65 predicted proteins | sample MGYA00241406_ERZ501319 | MGnify/ENA primary metagenome ERZ501319 (study PRJEB25962, sample SAMEA2042734) | human gut metagenome | biome: human gut; feature: human-associated habitat; material: faeces... | reverse complement strand
GATCACTCTCCGTGGACGGGTATTGCCCATCGGCGGCCTGAAGGAAAAGACCATGGCCGCCAAGCGCAGCGGCATCCGAACCGTCATCATTCCCCGGGAAAACGAGAAGGATCTGGCGGACATCGATCCCGCCGTACGGGAGGCGTTGCGCTTTATCACTGCCGAGACGGTGGACGCCGTGTTTGCCCATGCACTGACCCTGCCGAAAAAAGAGGCGGCGGTGGAGCATCTGGCGGTGATGGGTAGTCCGGCTATGCAGGAGGTGCGTCATGGCGATCAACTTTAATAAGGCGGAGTTCGTGCTCTCGGCCGTAAGGGCGGAGACATTTATCCGCGACGGAAAGCCCCAGGTCACCTTCGCGGGGCGCAGCAATGTGGGCAAGTCCTCCGTGATCAACCGGCTGCTGGGCCGCAAGAATTTCGCTCGGGTGGGCGCTACCCCCGGCAAGACCAGCCAGATCAACTATTTTGACATCGACGGCAGGCTATACTTCACCGACCTGCCCGGCTACGGCTATGCCAAGGTCTCCAAGGAGGAGCGCGACCGCTGGGGCCGCCTGATGGAGCGTTACTTCGCCGAGGAGGGGCTCATTACCCTGGGCGTGCTGATCGTGGATGCGCGGCACAAGCCCACCGCCGATGACGTGACCATGTGCGACTGGTTCAAGGGCACCGGCTGCCCGGTCATCGTTGTAGCCAACAAGCTGGACAAGCTGAAAAAGAGTGAGATCGAGCCTAACCTGGCCCTGATCCGCCAGACACTGACCCTGCCGGAGGAGGCACTGCTGATCCCCTTTTCCGCCGAGAAGGGCACCGGCAAAACGGAGCTCCTGGCAGCCATCAGCGAGATATGCGCCAAATAAAGCAAAACCTCCGGCTCAGCCGGAGGTTTTGCACTTTGCGCGGGGGAGGCGGGGAGATCGTTTCCGTTACTTTCGCGGATGTACGAACTCCGCCAGCATGGCGCCGCCCAGCACCATAGCCGCGTCCAGTCAGCGGGCGGGGTCAGCGTTTCGCCCAGCAGCAGCACGGAGAAAAACACGGCGCTCCGTGTACCGCCGCTAACGCCGTTGAGTATCACCACGCCGTTCAGGCCGGACAGCCGCGGGGGCGAGAGGTATTTCACATATGGGTATCTTGTGTGCCATAGTGCGGCGCTCCTCTTAGAAAATCGTGGTTTTCGCAAATTGACATTATCATAATACGGTGTTATCCTTGCGTAAAGAGAAAAGTATGCGATCGGGATCCGGCGGCGGAACACTTTTTGCCACTGTGCGCTCACCGAATGAAATGATAAAAAATTTTCAGAGATAAAGAAAGATTTTCAGGAAAAATGCGAAAAAGGACTGTTAACTGTCCTAAACGTATGGTATAATCTAAGGTGAACAAGCAAGCAACGCGCCGCCGGCGGCGGACGCGGTGACATTTCAAACAGGAGGTTTTGCAAATGGAAACTTACGGACTGGAAAAGCTGGGTATCATCAACGCCAAGGCGGTCTATCGTAATCTGACCCCCGCGCAGCTGACCGAGCACGCGCTTTGCCGCGGCGAGGGTACGCTGTCCAACACCGGCGCCCTGGTGGTCAAGACCGGAAAATACACCGGCCGCAGCGCCAATGACAAGTTTATCGTGGACACCCCTGCCGTCCATGACGACATCGCCTGGGGCAAGGTGAACCGTCCTATCGAGAAGGCCAAGTTCGATGCCATCCGCGCCAAGGTCATCGCCTATCTGCAGGGCAAGGAGATTTTTATCTTCGACGGCTTTGCCGGCGCCGATCCCAAGTACACCAAGGCCTTCCGCATCGTCAACGAGCTGGCCAGCCAGAATCTCTTTATCCACCAGCTCCTGCGCCGCCCCACGGCCGAGCAGCTGAAGGATTTTAAGGAGGACTATACCATCATCGCCGCCCCCGGCTTCAAGTGCATCCCCGAGATTGACGGAACCCGCAGCGAGGCTGCCATTCTGGTGGACTACGAGGCCCACGAGGTGGTGATCTGCGGCACCCAGTACGCCGGCGAGATCAAGAAGTCCGTCTTCTCCGTGATGAACTATGTGCTGCCCAAGCAGGGCGTGTTCCCCATGCACTGCTCCGCCAACATCGGCAAGAACGGCGACAGCGCCGTGTTCTTCGGCCTGTCCGGCACCGGCAAGACCACGCTGTCCGCCGATCCCAACCGTATGCTCATCGGCGATGACGAGCACGGTTGGGCGGACGACTCCGTCTTCAACTTCGAGGGCGGCTGCTACGCCAAGTGCATCAACCTGAGCCCCGAGGGTGAGCCGGAGATCTACAATGCCATCAAGTTCGGCGCGCTGGTAGAGAACGTGGTCATGGATCCCGACACCCGTGAGTTCGACTTCGACGACGACTCCCTGGCCGTCAACTCCCGCGTGGGCTATCCCGTGGAGTATATCCCCAACGCCGAGCTGTCCGGCATGAGCCCCAGCGTTCCCAAGACGGTCATCTTCCTGACCGCCGATGCCTACGGTGTGTTGCCCCCCATCAGCAAGCTGGATAAGAACCAGGCCATGTACTACTTCGTCTCCGGCTTCACCTCCAAGGTAGCCGGCACGGAGATCGGCGTCACCGAGCCTGTGCCTACCTTCTCCACCTGCTTCGGCGAGCCCTTCCTGCCCCTGGATCCCTCTGTCTATGCCGCCATGCTGGCCGACAAGGTGGAGAAGGCCGGCGCGAAGGTTTATCTGGTCAACACCGGCTGGAACGGTACCGGCAAGCGCATGAAGCTCAGCTACACCCGCGCTATGGTCACCGCCGCCCTCACCGGTGAGATCGAGAAGAGTGTGTTCGTCACCGATCCTACCTTCGGCGTGCAGGTGCCTACCAGTATCGAGGGCGTGCCCAGTGAGCTGCTGATCCCCGAGAACACCTGGGAGGACAAGGCGGCCTATCAGGCGAGCTGCAAGAAGCTGGCCGCCAGCTTTGTGGAGAACTTTAAGAAGTACACCCACATGAGCGACGAGGTCGTGGCTGCCGGCCCCAAGGCGTAAGTACGCTATCGACAAAGGCACCCTGCGAGGGTGCCTTTGCTTTGCTAAAAAATTCCCCGACATCGTCGGGGAATTTTTATAAGTAACTTTAAGGTGCATTTCAGCTACCTGCGCTATGCTTATCTCACAGCAGAGGAACGCTTACTTCTTCAGCGCGTTCACAGCCGCCCGCAGGGCGTCCACGTGCTCCTGCTTTGTGGCCCAGCTGGCGCAGAAGCGCACGCCGGAGTGCGTCTCGTCCACACGCTCCCAGTACTCATAGCCGAAGCTTTTGCCCAGAATGGCCAGCTCGTCATCCGACATGATGGGATACTGCTGGTTGGTGGGGGAGTCGAACAGCAGGGGATAGCCCGCGGAGACGAAAATGTCCCGGATCTGATGAGCCATCTCGATGGCGTGGCGGGAGATCTTGAAATACAGGTCGTCGGTGAACAGCGTGTCGAACTGAACGCCCAGCAGCCGGCCCTTGGCCATGCGGCCGCCCCGCTGCTTCATAATAAAGCGGAAATCCTTTTTCAGATTTTCGTTCATGATGACAACGGCTTCGCCGAACAGGGCGCCCACCTTGGTGCCACCGATGTAGAACACATCGCACAGCCGCGCGATCTCTGGCAGCGTCATGTCGCTCTCCTCTGCCATCAGGCCATAGCCCAGCCGTGCGCCGTCAATGAACAGCGGCAGGCCGTACCGGCGGCAGGTGTCATACAGCGCCGTCAGCTCCGCCTTGGTATACAGCGTGCCGCCCTCAGTGGGGTGGGAGATGTACACCATACCGGGCTGGACGATGTGCTCCGTGGACTCATCGTTTCTGTGCCACTCCACATAGTCCTGCACCTGCTGCGCAGTGATCTTGCCGTTGGTGGTGGGCAGGGTAATGACCTTATGGCCCGTGGACTCGATGGCACCGGCCTCATGGCAGTTGATGTGACCGCTGACGGCGGAAATCACGCCCTGCCAAGGCCGCAGGATAGCGGCGATGACGGTGGTGTTGGTCTGGGTGCCGCCCACCAGAAAATGCACGTCGGCCTCCGGGGCCTGGCAGGCGGTCTTGATCTTCTCACGCGCCGCCTCACAGTATTCGTCCTCGCCGTAGCCCACGGTCTGTACCATGTTCGTCTCGGCCAGCCTGACCATGATAGAGGGGTGCGCGCCCTCCAGATAATCACTGTTGAAATAGATCATTGTGGTTCTCCTTTATCTTTTTGATGGAACGGAGCCGGCGGCTCCACCGTCTATACGGCAGCCAACATTTCTATTGTAATCCCTGGTTTCTCAGAAGTAAAGAGAAACTGTTACAATTTCATTACATCTTGTCTATATCCCTTGCACTGAACGAAAAAACCTGTTACAATACCCAACGATAAGGAGGCGTGTACCCATGAACGATGCACCCAAGAGAAGATCCCGTGTGCAGCAGGAGCAGCCGGTCGAGCGTACCGGCAGTCACCGCAGCAGAAGGAGCCGCGGCGGCAGAAAGAACGGAAAAGTCCTGTATTACGCCGTTTTGGTGATCCTGGTGGGCGTGCTGGTGTTCTCGTCCGTCAAGATCATTTCGTATCTGAAGGAACAGAAGGACACCGAGAGGATCAACGACAATATCAATCAGGACTTCATCAGTCCGGACGATACCGCCGGCGATACCGATACCGACGGCGATGGCACCGACGGCGACAGCCAGGAGACGCAGAAGCCTGTCAAGAAGGATGAAGAGAGCATCAAGGTGGACTTCACCGCCATGCAGGCCAAGTACCCCGACGTGGTGGGCTATGTGTATAGCGCCAATACGACGCTGCAGCTGCCCATCGTGCAGTCCGCGGACGAGGGCGGCGAGTACTATCTGTACCGCGATATCGACGGCAAGGACAACAAGAACGGCACCGTCTTCCTGGATATCCGCTGCAACTCTGACTTCACCTCTCAGAACAACCTCATCTACGGCCACAATATGAAGACCGGCATGATGTTCGCGTCCCTGATGAACTACAAGAGCCAGAGCTATTACGAGGCGCATCCCTACTTCTATCTGTACACCCCCAACCAGACCTACAAGGTCAACCTGTTTGCCGGTTGTATTGTGGATCATGACGCCGATGTGTATGCCACCTCTCTCAGCGACAGCTATCTCCAGCAGTGTATCAACGAGTCCACCTTCAAGTCCGGCTCCGGTGTGCCCACGGGCAGCATCCTGACCCTGAGCACCTGCGACTACGATTTTGATAATGCCCGCTACGTCCTCATGGGCGAACTGATCCCCGTTAAAAATCCTGCCGACACCAGCAGCGAGGGCTAAAAAATGTCGTTATACGAAAAAGACCGCCTTTCGGCGGTCTTTTTTGCTCGCTACAGATAATGCTCTACTCCGTCAGCTCCAACACCACCGGACAGTGGTCGCTGCCGGTGATTTCCGGCCAGATATCCGCATTCTTTACCCGGGGCATCAGCCGTTCTGACACGATAAAGTAGTCAATACGCCACCCCGCGTTGTTCTCCCGTGCGTGAAAGCGGTAGCTCCACCAGGAGTACGCCCCGGTCCGCTTTGGATACAGCGCCCGGAACGTGTCCACGAACCCGCTGCTCAGCAGCTGCGTCATTTTGTCCCGTTCCTCGTCGGAGAAGCCTGGGTTCATCCGGTTGGACTGGGGATTTTTCAGGTCGATCTCCTGATGGGCCACGTTCAGGTCCCCGCAGTACACCACCGGCTTTTTGGCGTCCAGTTCCAAGAGGTATTCCCGCAGGTCGTCCTCCCACGCCATCCGGTAGTCCAGCCGTGCCAGCTGATCCTTGGAATTGGGCGTGTAGCAGCACACCAGAAAGAAATCCTCGTACTCCGCCGTGATGACCCGTCCCTCATGCCGGTGGATATCCTCGCCAAAGTCGTATGTCACCGCCAGCGGCTCCCGTCGGGTGAAAACAGCCGTGCCGGAATATCCGGCCTTGTCGGCGCTGTTCCAGAATCGGTGATAGCCCTCCAGCTCAAACTGCGCCTGCTCCGGCCGCATCTTCGTCTCCTGCAGACAGATGACATCCGCGTCCGCAAGGGCGCAGAAGGCCAGGAAACCTTTATTCAGACAGGCCCGCAGCCCGTTCACATTCCATGAGATCAGACGCATAGGTGTGTTCCTCCGCTGTTTTTCATCAGCATACCACAACTTTTGTCATGGTACAACCAAAACCTCCGGCGAAGCCGGAGGTTTTGGCGTATTTGTAGTTTTGGCCACCTTTGGGGTCGTATCATTCCCACTCGCCAAGTGGAAACGCGCTCTAAACTTTTTTGTATAGACTGCTTGATTCCATTTGGCTTAATTTGATACCAATTATCCCAATCCTATGGAGTATCCGACTTTCTGCTATCAAAAAGCTATCAGGGGATGCTATCAATAGCTTATACTTTTGATAGTATGGTTCTACGGCGTCGCCGTGATGTTCCGAAAGGTCTGTGTCAAAACGCAAATTTTTCTTCACGCGCGAAAGCTATGAAATCAATACATTCAATATTATAGGCAGCACAAACATCAGGGATTTTGGGCGAATTCATATTATGCGTTGGGACCTCTTCTGTCACCACTTTGCAGTTTTGTTGTTTTGCAAGAGCAATAACAAACGGATCAGCGGAATTTTTCTTTTTTCCTCCTTCTATGAGTCCGCGGTGCGTGGAAAGAATGGCTCTGACATCCTGCTGCACTGGAATATCCGATGGAAGGAAGCACTTTTGCCGTGCCTTCGCCCATTTTTCCAGATCATCGCCGCCAATCATGATCTCATCATAAACTTCTTGGCTGGAAATAATCGTACCATTATCCATCAGTTCGCCGATTTTGACCCAAAGAGATGGAAATACATCAAGTGGTTGCCGCCGTTGAAGATTGATAAAAATGTTGCTATCAAACACATATTTAGCCATCAGTAGCACCACCTTTCAACGGCTTCGAAATGTTTAACTCGCAGCCCCAAAAGGTAATTGCTTGCCTCTCGCGGAGTGAGTTTCTCTGCGTGATATGCAGACATAACAGCTTTCGTGTACAGCTTTCCTACTTGAGTTCCTTTATCAAGTGCTGGAGGGAGAAATCCATCTGTTTTCTTTTTTTGTTTATAAGTGCGGTATTCATCAGTATATCTATTCAAAATATCAAAATAATCGGACTTCCCAATAAAATCAATGTCCCACAATCTGTGCAAAATGACTTCTCTGCTAACAGCAAAATCTCTGGCTAATGCACTAACATAGGTATCATCAATCCCATATTGCTGCATCAGGAAGAAGTTTTTGTTTCTTCTCAACTGAACAGTTGGAACCAGGGCTAATCCGGCAATCTTGTTACAGAACAATTCTGTTTTTTCTGCTTGACCGGGATCTTGGCTCATATTATTGCAAATACCAGATGTTCGCGTCATAATATGAACCAGCTCATGTAGCAGAGTGAACAATCTTGCGCTTGGTTCATCTTTTCGGTTAAGTGCAATAATTGGGAAAGTGTCGTAGGCTACGGACAGCCCTCGCATTTCTTCGGGCTGAACCTTTGCTGCTTGAAAAATCAGAAAATCCTGCTCTTCCAGTTTGGAAATGCAATACGAGAGCGCTGCTTCCGGTTTTCTGAATTTGATCTGTACAGCATCTGTCAAAGATAAAAAGTTTCTGATCTGCTCAGAAAATCTTTCTTCGCTGGTATCAGGCGAGATGCTCAAAGTACATACAGTCGGTAATATTTCTGCTTCCCCATAAAGGTCAATCATAATATCTCTGCGATCTTCAATGTCTCTGAGAAACCATCTCAACTCACGAGACATTTCCGGAAATCCCCAGTTTCCAAATGTTCTATAATCGGTTTTTTCGAGCCGCTTTGCCCTTTTGGGTACGTCAGGCAAATAGAAAAAAGCAAATGGTACGCGATACTGTTTTGCGAGCTTTTTTGCCTGTGTCAGGGATGGGTGTTCATTTCCGTTTTCCCATGCGCTAACCTTGGCTGCATCGACATTTAATTTCTGCGCAATTTCATCTATAGTGATCCTATCCAGATCTCGCGCCCATTGTAATACTTCTGGGGTTACAATTGCCGGTATGCCTCTTGCCATTGCGTTCAGCTCCTTTCCTCGGAATATATGATATTCTACATCCATATCCGCAACTATTTATGTGCAGATCCAGGTTTCAAAGCTCCAGCAGCATCTCTTTCGCGCGAAGAAAACCTGTACACTGCTGAATGATCCGTTTTTCTACGTCGCTGCTTTTCACCATTCGTCTAATAGTACATTCCCATACGATCAAACACTTAATGCCATGCTCCAGCAATTCTGCTTTCACTGCACTATCCCGTCTGACATTATCATCAAACTTTTTCTGCCAGAATTCCACGCGACTCTTTGGTGTATATGCGTATTTGCAGCCTGGGTGACGATGCCAGAAGCAACCATTGACAAAAATCGCAGTATTATATTTGCGCAGAAACATATCAGGATGCCCCGGAACAGACTTGTCTGCAATCCGATAACGATAGCCCTGTGCAAAAAGCAGTTTCCGCAGATACACTTCAGGCTTTGTGTTTTTTGATCGTATCGCAGACATATTCTGACTGCGTTTTTCCGGAGAAACAATATCCGCCATCAGAGTCCTTCGACCTCGCGCACATAAGAAACGAACTTTGAAAGCGTCCATATTCTGTCCTGACGATCTGCGGGATAGGATGTAATGTATTGTCTGGGAACAACAAGAATAACATTCTCGCTCTGCATTTCGTCCATCTGTGCAGGGGAGATTCCCTGCTGGAGCGTACAGAGATATTTGGGTCTGTCACGCAAACGGTCGGCTTCATTGATAACCTGACGCCAACGATCCTTGCAGGTCGTTTTTGCAGCCAGAGAGATCAGCCTTTCTGTAGGGACAGTCATATCATGATACGATGCCTGCGAAGGGAAGATAAAGTCCGGTTTCTTGTTGCCCTCTGTAACAGCCTGTGCGGTGTATATGATTTCATTGCCGTCAAAGATTGCAGAAAGGTGATGCTCCAGACTCTTTCCTGCACGGCTCTTTCTGCGGTTCAGAACCATATTTGCCATCGTGATGAATTCGTCTACGGACGTAAATCCGCGTGCGATGGCATCCCCATATCGTGCGTGTTCAATCGCACGAAAAAGTGCATACTCCGTATTTGTCCAGTCGATGATCTTACGGTCAGGATTTGTGCGGATAAATTCAAGATGGTCATATACACGGTTCTGAATGTCACGAGCTGCTGCGGACATTTCTTCTGAGAGAGGAAAATCTACTGTCAGCCCTGCAATAAACTCCTGAATGGCAATCCGTTCCTGCGTTTCTTCCTGTACCCGCCCAGCATCAATCAACTGATTTGTCTCTGTTGGACTGATGCCGAATGCGTCAAGGAACTGGTCGATATCTTCTTCGGAATTCAGTACAAATGCCTGATAATCCTCAGCATCACATTTTGTAAATACAAAAAGCGCCCCTGTATACTCCGGTCGCAGGAAAGGAAAACCGCGCCCGAAGTTTGTAATCCGATACTCGTTTCGTGTACCCTTTCCGTAGTAAATAAAGCGGGTATCTGTTTCAATACCGTCCTGCCATTTGACCTTTACCCATTTTTCCTTGTTCGTCCCCTTGATACCCGGTTCATCAAAAAGGATGGGGATTGACGGCTTTGAAATATAGATTCCCGCCTGATGCCCTCCGGTCAAGCCGGTATCATTTGCCGCAAGAAACTTGCAATAAGCTCTCTGACCGCTCAGAACAGCCTGTATTGCCTGAATTGCGTATCCTTCTGGCATTTATATCACCTTCCTTTGCGGAATATTGGAAAAAGCAATTTCGATTTGCGGGTCAGTATCGAGTTGTTCCAGCTTTGCAACAATCAGCTTTGCGACATCGGACATAAGCGGAACAACAACGGAATTTCCAAACTGTCGATATGCCTGCGTATCCGAAACCGGGATTTTGAAGCTGTCGGGGAATCCCTGCAATCTTGCACACTCACGCGGCGTCAAACGACGTGGATTCTTTCCGCGCTGTTCGATCAGAATTTCAGAACCGTCTTTATAATAACGGGCGCTGATCGTTCTGGTCACTCCGTCCAGGGGGGCGATTCCGTAGCCAAAACCATTGCCTGCTTCACGGTGTTTTGCAGCATAGTTTTGAAGGTAAATCCAGAGTTTATCTGAAAGCGTATACTTCTCACTAACCTCTTTTTCAAGAATATCACGCACGACCGGCTGCTTCTTCAAAGGGTGCAGATCAAAAGAAAAACTGACATTCTCTCCATACCGTTCTTTATCAAAGCCGACAATGACAATACGCTCTCTGTGCTGCGGCACATAGCCTTTTCCGTCAATGATTTGGAAGAATACTTTGTAGTTCAGCTCCCGCAGAGATTCCTGGATAATCTGAAAAGTTCTGCCTTTGTCATGGCTGCAAAGATTTTTGACATTCTCCAGCATAAACGCTTTCGGACGCTTTGCTTTCAGGATACGGCATACATCAAAGAAAAGCGTTCCCTGGGTCTTGTCCTCAAAACCGGTAGCACGCCCCAAACTGTTTTTCTTTGAAACCCCGGCGATTGAGAACGGCTGACAGGGGAATCCCGCTACAAGAATATCATGATCCGGGATGCTTTCAGCCTGAACCTTTGTAATATCACCGTCCGGTTGCACACCAAAGTTTGCGTAATAGGTCTGCTGGCTGTACTTATTCCATTCGTTAGAATAAACACAGCACCCGCCGGCTGATTCGAATGCAAGTCGCATACCGCCAATACCTGCAAATAAATCAATAAAGGTGTACCCATTACAATCCTGAGAAGGTTCTTCCTTTGCCTTGACGAGCATTTGCCTAATTGCTACAGACAGGCAGTCCTGCATGGACTGCCCACTTACTACAGAATAGTCGCTGAGTTCCTTATAAATATCATCATCTACGCGGATGTGAACCTGCTTTGCCATTTTGCTTTCCTCCATCTGGGACAAGAACAATACCTGATTTTTCCCCATTATAACACACCTCTCGTTTGAATTCAATATGATGGGGAAAGGTTATGTACCTGATTTTTCCCCACATGGTTAATGCTCATTTTGCATTTCTCAACCGATTTGTATTTCCTTTGGCAAGCTCGCTTGCTGCGTGACGGCGCTCATCTGAATACGGAGCGGTCAATCGGACAGCGAAGCGCCTGCGGTCAATCTCAAAGGTCAGACCGCCCTGTTCGTCATCGTCGGTCTGCCTGCACAGATTGGGATATGCCGCCGCATATTGTGCCAGCCGCTTTTTGAGCGCGGTATTGTGTGTCTGGATTTCAACGGTTTTGCTGGATTCGTCAAAATAGATGCAGGTCGTTTTCTGCCGTTTGGTCAGTCCGGTTTTCATGTTGCCTCCATTTCTGCCTGTTCTGTAAAAACAGACGCATTTTCAAGATTCTTTGTCAGCTCTACACCTGCAAAAACAGGTTGATTTTTGCATGGGGAGCGCCCGGACGATACGCTGCTCGATCTGGACGCTCCCATTTGATAAAATCGGTTTTTCTCAGCTCAACACGGCATCAGCGGTCATCGTCGCGCGTTGCCACTTTTTCTCTGCGTGGACGGAAGAAATGCCAAAGGTTATTGCGCTGGATCACATCCTCGTAGAGTTGAACTTTTCCGCGAAGCTCTGCATTCTCGCGTTCCAGATCCGATGTACGGAGTTTGCTGCGAATGGATTTATACTCGGAAAGCTCCTGCTTCAAACCGGCAATCTCTGCCTTGAGCCTTGCAATCAGTCTGTTTGCTGCGTCCAGAGCCTTTTGCAATTTGGATTCCTTTTTCTCGGCTGTAATGTACTTCTTTGCAAGCGTGGACAGGCGTTCAAAATCCTCACGCTCCACGGCAACCTTGCTTGAGAAGGGAACGGACTTCGCCTCAATCTTTTCGATAGCCGCCACATCGACCTGCTGATTCCGAATTTTCTCAATCTGTCTGCCGAGCGTCGCTACCTGCTGTTCCTGCTGGCGGTTCTGCTCTGTGAGTTCTGCCAGCCGTGCCTGCTCCTGCTGCACCTTGAACTGCGTCACAGTCAGGTGTTCCTCCGAACTGCCGCGTTCGCCGCGCTCCACATCGTCGTACCCGGCGTCGCGCATATACCGGAAGAAATCGTCCTGCAAAACGCTGTAGGATTTTTTGAGAACAGGCTTGCCCTTGGCGCTCAGAATCGGCGTACCGTTCTCGTCCAGCGCGGGCTTGGAGTCCCACTTCTTGCTCATGCTGACCTGCTGGATGATCTCTTTGACCGTGCCGCGAAGCGTCTCATCCTTGCAGCGCTTCGACCACAGAATTTGTTTTTCCACGACGGGGAGGTAGACCACATGAAGATGGTAGTGATACACGTCTTGTCCCAGCGCATCGGACATGGCGCGGTTGCGCTCGTCGGCGTGCATGACCGCCGATAGGATGTACTGCTCGCCGCCCACAATTTTGATTGCAGCTTTGTAGGCATCGGCGTAAAATTGTTTTGCAAATTCATAGCCGCCGTGGTTGAAGAAGTAGGCAGAGTTGACATCGAAGATCAGCTCTCCGAATTTCTCGGCATCCGCTTTCAGACCGCGGGTGGAAATCACGCCGTCGGAGCGCATCTGCTCGAACATCTCCTTATATCCGGCGGTTGGTGTTTTGAAATGGACATTGTATTGTGTCCGTTCAGGAACGATGTCCTGATTGACATACGACGATTTTTCGCGCTCATTATGCGCCTGTGCGTTGTCGATGTCTGTATCTTTCATTCTTGCGTTTCTTGCGCTGGTACGGTGAATACCGTCGCCTCTTGCCATAGGCAGTTTACCTCCTGATTTCAGATTGTGCAGGACGGGGGAGCTTTCGGAGAGGCACTTCTGCGGAAGTGTAATAACCCACTATGATACTTTCATCCTGCGGCTGCAAAGTATCGTGGGCTCTCCGAGGGGGTATGCGGCTTCTGCGGAAGCCTCTGCCGGTTTTGCGGCTTGCAGTGTGGATACAAACCGCAAAAAACCGGCGTGGTCAGCAGCTTATTTGCAGGTGTCCGCTGCGCATAATCTTCTGCCCACATCCATCTCAAACTCTGCGGATTTTTTCGATGGAGACGGGGGATGCGGAAGGTCGTGCTGCCGGGCTTCCTCCGCGACGGTCGCAACGATTGCGACGGTTGGTTTGACGGTATCAGATTTACCGTCGCAACCGTCGCAGCCGTCGCGCGGCTTATTTGCTTTCAGCATCATAGGTCAGCGTGATACGCCGCCCTTCGTGCCGAACCTTGTTCTCATAGCGGACGTGGTATTCATCCAGAAGTCTTCCAGACTTCACATTCAGATACTTGCTCAGCGCATTTGCCGCCATGCCGACATGGACGGCATCGGCAAGCGCAGAGGGCGAGCCTGTCCATACCGGCTGTTCTGCGGACACCAGACCAGAGACAGCTTCCAGAATATGATCGGGCGGCTCTTTGTGCAGCTCGTTCTCTACCTTTTCAAGATTCCAAATCTGCGTATCGGCATCCTTTTTCAGATAGAGAATCTGATCCTGCTGGTCGCGCCCCACTACGTCGATGGTTGCTTCCAGCGCCGTGCGCTTTTTCTTCTGCATAAGCAGCGAGCCGTCTGCGCAGCCGAGCAGTCCTGTTGTACCGGAGATCATTTCGAAGCTGTCACCGGCAGGCTGCTTGCGGGTGTGGTGGACAGTCAAAACGCAGATGCAGTGCTTGTCGGCAAATTGCTTGAGCTTGCCGATGATCTCATAATCGCTGGCGTAGCTGTACGCCTCGCCGCCGATTTCCCGGATTTTCTGCATGGTGTCAATGATAATGAGTCTGGTGTCTGGATGTTCCCGCACGAAGTTCTCAAGCTGCTCGTCCAGCCCGTTTCCAATCTTGCCCGCAGCGGTTGCAAAGTGCAGCCGGTCGGTGTCGTTGACGCCGTACATCATAAACATTCGACTCTGAATGCGCTGAAAATCATCTTCTAATGCGAGGTACAGCACCGTGCCGGGATGGACTTCGCAGCCCCACAGCGCTTCGCCCGTGCTGACATGATAGGCGATCTGCGCCACCAGAAATGATTTGCCGATCTTTGGCGCACCTGCGAGGATGTACGCACCCGCATAGATAGATAGTCGAGCTCCTGCATTTTGCGGAGATAGCGTCCTGCCGTCGCCTTGGACACGCCCCAGCGCTGTGCAAGCTCCGCATACCCGATGAGTGGGCTTCCGGTGCCGTTTCTCATATACACGACGGGACCGACCTCTGAGCCTTGCACCTGCGTGTCGTTGTATACGGTGTTGATCCACAGATCCAGCATAGCGTCCATTTCCGAACAGCGGCCGGCGCTGACCAATTCATTGGCAACCGAGATCGGCAGAAAGAAGAAGCCAGTATCCTTCTGGCACGGGGCGTTGTACTCTAAAACTCTGTTGTATTTGCACCATCCTTTGATTTTGAATTTCACCAGCCTGCCCCGGCCGAGCAGCGTATAGGTGATAAGGTGTCTGTCCTGCAGCTCCCTGAGAATGGCAAGTGCCTGATGCTGAAAGCGAGTGCGGAACCACTCGGTTAGCTCGCTCACACGGCAGAGCCATTCGCCGGGATAGATCGTGTAGCTGATTCCATCGATCCGTTTATAGGAAGTACGGAAGTTTGCAAAGCAGGACAGCACCGTGAAATGGTAAAGCCCCGATGTGCCGCCGACACGGATGCTTTTATCCTTCATCAGCAGCCCGATAAATTGCCGGTAGATCCGGCAGCGTGGGTAATCCACGATTTGTTTTAATTCTAATTGATACTCTGACATGGTTGTTTCCTCCTTGAAACAGGAAAAGCGGTGCAGAACCAAATGGAACTGCACCGCTCAGGCAGCAAACTATTGATTTTTGCGCCTTTTGTAGTATAATATTCATATAGCCTATAGAGAAACAAGGTTGTTCCTCTGTTGCCAACAAATATTGATACGAGTGAGATACCTGATTTTGAGGTACACGACGGGTACACAAAAAAGTTTTTCTCGCAAAATCAGACTGGTAACGGAAGGAATAACCGCCGTATAAGATACCTACGACACTCATTTTTATGGGTGAGGAGATATTCAAAACGGAGTGGGAATGAGAAAAAAGTGAACATGATGGGCTGAAAAGCCTTGAAAACACTCACTTTTTGAAAATCTCATTTCCTGTTTGATAGCAAAATGATAGCAGATACCAGAGCCATTTTGTTTGTTCTTATTATGGCGAGCGAATGGTTTGCAGGTTTGCTGTCGCATCCAATCCTATTTTGAGAGCGAAAAAGGCTCTGCTGACTTTCTGTAAAAGAAGGTCGGCAGAGCCTTTTGTTATTCTTCGCTATGTTCCTTGAGATCAGCAAGGAGCAGATCACTCAGCTCCTGCGACGGCGTAATCTTGTGCCACTGACCGGAGGTGTCAAGTTCAGGGTAGCGGTAGCGCCAGCGGTCATATTCTTCTTTGGTAATCTCCCCCGCTTTCAGCTTGGCGGCAACTGCACCCCATGCGGTAAGCATTCTGTGAATTTCCGCTGCGTCGCGTCCTTTGTGGATATAAACGCGCAGATGCACCTCATCCTCACACTCGCAGACCTCAAGCCCGTAACGGTCTTCCAGTGTGAACAGCGTGTGCATCAGCCCAATATAGGAGTCAATGTCCGGTACATCCAGCGCCTTGGGCGAAACGTCAAGCACCTGTGCCAGCGCAGCGGTCACGTCCGCTTTGGGCGTTCTGGAACCATTCTCGTACTGCGCAAGGCGAACATCTGCGGATTTCTCCGGAAAGCCCAGCGCCATGCCAAGGTATTTCTGCGTCATGCCCCGCATCGTGCGGAAAAAGTGGATGCGTTCACCAATCGCCATAATAGCCATCTCCTGTGTCGGTTGTCTTTGATAATGAGTATAGCAGATATGTTTAATTTGTCAAGAAGAATATAAACAAATTTATTTAATATTTTCCTACAAACCAGCTTGACTTAAACTAATGTGTATAGTACAATATCTGCAAGCTAAGCATTTTAGCTTAATTCATAGAAATTTTACAATTATGATAGTCAACAAATGCAGAAAAAATGTCCGTTGTCAGGTGAGAGGGGGGTGAAATCCAAAAGAGCCAAACTGAATGACCGTCCAAGGGATACTTTCTCCGGGGAAGCAGGCATAAAGGGTTCCCGAGAAGTCGCAAGACTTCTTGGGAAGAGGAGGCGCAGCGAAATGAGCAAGCCCTGTCGCTATCGGCAGGGCAAGGGATATGGAGCTTGTGACGACGAGAGCGTGCCAAGGAGAAAAGAAAACGGCACAGCGCCGAAAAGGGTTGCCTGTCAGAGTCCTGCGGATAGAACGGCGAAGCAATCAACCACAAATCGGGAAAGGAAGGTATTTTGCCTATGGCAGGAGAAATTTTTATGAGAGTAAAAGAAGTTGCGGAAGAGCTTGGCGTATCGGTTCCGTATGCGTATAAGCTCATTCGTGAGTTGAACAAAGAGCTGCGAAAGACCGGCTGCATCACCATTGCAGGCAGGATTGACCGCAAGTTCTTCCATGAGAAGTTCTACGGAACGAGAGAACCGAAGGAAAGAAGGGAATCGAATGGCAGCGTTTAAGGACAAGAAGAACGGCTCATGGTATGTGCAGTTTCGCTATACCGACTGGCGCGGTGAGCGCCAGCAGAAATTGAAGCGCGGCTTTGCCACGAAAAAAGAGGCGCAGGCATGGGAACGCGAGTTTCTGATGCAGAAGCAGGCTGACATCAATATGAGCTTCGAAAGCTTTGTGGCGCTCTATGAAAAGGACGTCAAGCCCAAGCTGAAGCTCAACACATGGCTCAGCAAGGAGCATATCATCCGCACAAAGATTCTGCCGTATTTCAAAAAGCGCAAGCTCTCGGAAATCACCGCCCGTGATGTGATCGACTGGCAGAACGAGATACGGCAGCACACCAAGTCAAGCGGCGAAAGCTATTCCCCGGACTATCTCAAGAACGTCCATACCCAACTGAGCTGTATTTTCAACCACGCCATCAAGTATTACGGCTTACAGATCAATCCCGCTGCAAAGGCCGGAAATATGGGCAGCGAGCAGCCGAAGGAAATGCTGTTCTGGACGAAAGAAGAATACCTAAAATTCATCGACGCCATGATGGACAAGCCTATGCTGTACTACGCTTTTGAAATCCTGTACTGGTGTGGCATCCGCGAGGGCGAGCTGCTGGCACTGACGCCTGCGGACTTTGATTTCGAGAAGAAAACGCTCCGCATCAATAAATCCTATCAGCGCTTACAGGGCAAGGACGTTATCACCACGCCGAAAACGAAGAAAAGCAACCGCGTGATCCAGATGCCTGACTTTCTCTGTGATGAGATACAGGACTACTTCAAGCAACTTTATGGACTGGAACCGGACAGCCGTATTTTTCAGCTGTCCAAATATGCCTTGAAGCGCGGCATGGAGTTCGGGTGCAAGGCGTCTGGTGTCAAGATCATCAGAATCCACGATTTGAGACACAGCCATGTTTCTTTACTTATCAACATGGGCTATTCTGCCGTTGCCATCGGCAATCGCGTGGGGCACGAAAGCGTGGAGATCACCTATCGGTACGCGCACCTTTTCCCAACCGTACAGAAGGAAATGGCAGATATGACGATCTGTACCAGGAAGGCTGCATCTGGCTGTGCAAGGCGGCCATCAGCTTTGATGAAACACGCAACATCAAATTTGCGACCTATGCCGAAAAGGTCGTTACCAACGGACTTCGTACATACTGCCGCCTGATGTGCGGCAAGCAAAAGCATCATATTTCACTTCCGGTCCAAAGTGAGCCGGATGAGGACGGGCTTTCCATGGAGCAGCTGTCGAGTGAGGACAACACGCTGGACAAGCTGCTTGAGGAGCAGGACATCTGTATGCTGCTGCAAAACTGCAAGCGGCAGTATACCGGTACTGCCCGCCTCGGTATTGAAGCGATCGAATGGAAGGTCAAGGGCTTGTCCGGTGCAGAGATCGCCAAAATGTATGGGGTCAAGCCGAATCTTGTGGGTGCGTGGATCTCCAGAGCTGCCGGACGGTTAAAGCAAAACCGTGATTTCATGCAGTATTTTGACCGCCCTGTTGAAATGGACAGCTCGTAAGTCGTATAAGAAGAATAAACGGAAAAATGAGGTGGTTTCATGAAGAAATTATATACCGCAGTCGGACGGATGCAGTTCAAAGGAAGAAACCGGGATATGCGCTGCCCGATGGTGCTTCTGAATAACAAGGAATACATTCTGGACATCCAGGAAATGATGATTTGGTCAATTCTGAACTGGCGTATCCTCTCTGATGATGAGATCAAAACGCTGTATGAAAACAAAGCACAGGAAACCGGCTATATGACGCACCGTTCTGCTGCGGAATGTATGCAGCGGCTGGTACGGCGCGGCCTGGTTGCCGAGGGCGAAGGCGAGCTCGGTGCGGACGCACTGTTCAATTTGCTTTCCGGCCTGTATGTTGTGCCGATTTCGGAAAGCCCGATCCTGCGGCTGATCTCCTTTATTCGACTGACGGTGTTTGAGCATATCCCGTATGCTGTCACCAAGCAGATCTTCCGCAGAGATAAGCGGAACAGTGATGAACAGAAGGTCATGCTGCTTGCAAACCAAGCGATGCTTTCCACGGCGGAAATGATCAAGTGTGCGAAGTTAAACACCTTTGCGTTCGACAGCGAGGATGAATTGATCGATACGCTTTATCACGACGAATACACGACAAGCGAAAACATCGCCCACAGCGTTCGCTTCCTGCCCCAGTGCCGTCCAGTCATCACTTCCGTAGCCAACCTGTACCTGCGAAAACAAATCATTTTTGAAAGGATGTAAGTCATGGGTCAAATAAAAGGCGCACCGGCGCCGCTCAAGCGGAAGCTGTTCCTTACCGGGATCATCGGAGCCGGATGCCTGCTGATTGGTGTTTCAATGTGTTTCATACTGAAGGACCGGATCATGCTGTTTCTGAGCCTTGCGGTATTTGTGGCCAGCGCCGGCAGGGCGCTGAGCTATTACCGCATCATCACCGATAAAAGCTACGAGACCGTCGAGGGCGTCTGCGTTTCGGTCGTCCCTAAGCCGCTGCGCAAATACCGTAAGATCAAAATTATGGACGGCGACGGTAACGAGTCTACTATGCTGCTCGGTAAGCAATCAAAGGTGAAGATCGGCTATCGATATCGGTTCTATTTCAAGGAAACGCAGCATATTTCTCTCGGCAGCGAGTATCTCAATTCCGCTATGTCCTCAGATCATTTCCTCGGGTATGAGGAGTTGGGTGAGTTTACGGCCGAAGCAACTGAATAATACCACGGAGGCGCTTCTGTAATAGCATTGACACATTTAGAAGCGCCTCATTTGAATGTTATATTAAAACCGCAAATTCGACTCAAAATATCAAGTTTCGCACCGATTGTATTGTTCTTTTTATCTTGACATCTACTTTGATCTCTGCTATAATGTTGACATGATATAGTAGGAACGGAGGAATCTTTTGTGAGCTATATGGATGTTAAGACTGCAGCTGACCGTTGGGAATTGACCGAAAGAAGAATTACCACGCTCTGCAGAGACGGACGCATTGCGGGTGCGAAAAAGGAAGGAGGCTTATGGCTTATTCCTGACGACGCTGAAAAACCAGCGGACGGCCGCAGAAATAAGTCTTCACGAGCTATGAAAACAACCGCCAAATTACCTTTACCCATTGGTGTGTCCGATTTCAAGGAATTGGTTTCGGGATACTATTATGTGGATAAGACCCTGATGCTCAAGGAGTTTATCGATTCCAAGCCCAAGGTTTCTCTTTTTACCCGTCCAAGACGCTTCGGAAAAACATTGGCAATGGATATGCTGAAAACCTTCTTCGAGGTTAGCGACACGGATACCTCCAAGTATTTCAAGAATAAAAAGATTTGGAGCTGCGGCGAGGAGTACCGTCGTGAGCAAGGAAAATACCCGGTCATCTTCGTTACCTTTAAGGATATTAAGTTTGCAACATGGGAACAGACCTATACGGCGATTCGTGAGATCATTGCAAATGAGTATCTGCGCCACGATGTTTTGCTGACGAGTGACAAGTGCAATGATTTTGAAAAGGACTATTTCCGTAAGGTCGTTGACGGAACGATCACGGAAGTCAGTATGGCAAGAGCTTTCCTGGAGCTTTCGCACATGCTCAATAAGCATTATGGCCGTCCCGCTGTCATTATCATTGATGAATATGATACGCCTATCCAGCAGGGCTACACGGAAGGATACTACGAACAGATCACCGGCTTTATGCGTAATCTTCTGTCCGGCGCCTTCAAAGATAACTCGAACCTTTCCTATGGATTCCTAACTGGCATTCTTCGTGTGGCAAAGGAAAGCATTTTCAGCGGTCTCAACAACTTGAAGGTAAACTCCATTCTCGAAGACCGCTACAGTGAATATTTCGGCTTTACCAAAGACGAGATCCGAGACATCATGGAGTATTACGGCCGAACGGATAAGTATGAGGAGATCTGCGAGTGGTATGACGGCTATCGCTTTGGCGATACGGACATTTTCAATCCCTGGTCCGTTCTCAATTATATGGATGAGAATTGCTCGGCAAAAGCCTATTGGCAATCCACGGGAGATAACAGCATCATCCGACAGATCGTTGCGGAGGCAGACGATGAGACTGCAGACAATCTCCGCAAATTGATGCAGGGACAAATGGTTTCCTCTTATGTGGACACCTCTGTTATCTATCCCGAAATCAGGAATAATCCGACAACGATCTACAGCTTCCTGCTTTCTGCCGGCTATCTGAAGGTCGTAAAAAAGGATGAACTGCACGATGGAAATGCCATCTGCGACATTGCCATACCGAATAAAGAGATTTTCTATGTCTATGAAAAGGAGATCCTTTCTGCACTGACGAATGTGATCTCCCAGTCAACCGCTATTGCGATCCAGCAGGCCATTATAAAGCAGGATGTTCCGAAACTGCAGGATAATCTGCAGAAGCTGCTGCTGAATTCCATCAGTTCCTTTGACTATGCCCATGAGAATTTCTATCACGGACTTATCCTCGGGATCTGTGCAATCATGAATAACCTCTATCGTGTGGACTCCAACAGAGAATCTGGCCACGGCAGATACGACATTCAGCTAAGACCTTACGACAAGAAAATGCCGGGTATTATCATAGAACTCAAGGTGTTAAAGGACGGCGTTGCCGAATCTCGCATTGACAGTGAGCTTGAAGCTTCCGCCAAGGAGGCCCTGGCACAGATTGAAAGACAGCAATATGTTACGGCGATGAAGCAGCAAGGCATTACCCATTTCTTCAAGGTTGGTGTTTCCTTCTACAAGAAGCATGTCAAATTGCTGAGCGACACCGAATAAGCTACGCGATTGACTTCCATGCTTAATTTATCTTTCAGAATAAGCGTGGAAGTCAATTTTGCGTATAAAGAATACTTCGGTGTGCCCCGACGCATGGGAATAACCGGTAGTTTCAAGCATATCAAAACCCGAAATATCTATATATAGACTTTGCGGACTTGACAATCACAATATATAGTGGTATAATACCTTTGTAATTGATTTTTGTGCGTTTCTCCGTAAGGAGTATCGTGGTACAGTGCCACATTGCACAGAGCGTTAAGTTTGTAGTTCAGTGCCGACAGTACGGTTCTGCCCTTATGGGCGATGGAATCGTTTGCCGGCACTTTTTTATATAGATATTTCAGCCGTAAGGCAGAAAGGAGAAGAATGGCACAGGTAAATGTTATCGGTCGGATAACTGCCGATCTTGAACTGAAGACCAGTGAAAAAAGCAACCCGTATGTACGCTTTGACATTGCCGAGAATATCGGCAGCCGTCAGACCCTGCATACACAATATTTTCAGGTTTGCGCATGGGGTGAGGATGCCAACAGGCTGATGAAAGCCCATGCCAAAAAAGGTAGCCTTATCTGGGTAACAGGCTCATTGGAGCTTGAGCCGTACACCAAGCGTGACGGTAAGCAGAAAAACGGCTGCACCGATTCTGCCGATGATATTCTTTGGAATATGGCTGAGCTGAAGGAACTATCTCCCGGCTTCCATGTATTCGTGCTGAGAACAGTCAATGACAGCGGTATGTGCGGTATGCTGCGGGATGATCGGTGTACGATCTATTCCGTGCGCCCGCACACCTGCAGACTGTACCCATTTACGGCGGAGCCTTGCCCGGAGGAGCATCGTATCAAGTGGTATTTGTGTACGGAGCAGCCCCATCACTTTGGCTTAGGCTCCGTCACTGCACGGGAATGGCAAAGAAAAAATATGTCCGATGAAGATGAGGCTTTCTGGTTTGACGAATGCCGTATATTGCCGGAGCTCGGCAAGCTGCTGCGAAGTGTGCCGGAAAACAATTTTCAGCGTGCCGAACAGCTGATTGTGGCGTATCGTTATCTGGCCTACGACTTTGATCAGCCGTTTCTGCCGCAGTACAGGGACAATATGCTGTTTTTGAAGGCAATGCTGGAAAAGCTGGCTTAGCAAATCACCCGCATCGCTGCGATCAGCAAAGACCATACATAGGAAAGGAAGAACAGAATGGCAAATATCACAGAAAAGATTGAACGCCAAATCACTGCCCTGGAAGGCAAAATAGACGCCCTCAGCGGGAATTATCTGACAAACACATGGAAGCGCCAGCGTGAACAGCAGGAACGAGACAGAAAAAAGGAAATGTATCACTCGCAGATTCAGGTATTGCAGTTTTTGAAACAGAAATCGGAAACCGATACGCTGACGCTGCTTGAGCAGAACCTGACAGTTGCTGCCTTTTATGAGGATATGCGCTGTTTTTCTGCCTCTAAGAAATATTGCAAGGACAATCCCTACTGCAAATTTCAGTATCCCAAGCCCGATGATGTCCGCACGAAGCGTTTGCAAAAGGCAGGCATCACCGATACCGACGAACTGGCCGCAGCGGTCGAGTGCTTTGATACGCTCCTGCAATCGGCTGTTATACCGCCGGATCCGAATGCGATCCGTTTACGGGATATGCTTTATCGGGCGAAGATGTATCAAAAGGGAGATATTCAGTTCACGCCCCCGGAGCTGGCAAAAGAGCTTGTGGCGCTGGCCGGTGTCCGTAAAGACAGCCGTGTGCTGGAGCCGGAGGCCGGGATCGGCAACATTGCCGACGCCGCAAAGGAAGTAACGGACCATGTGGACTGCATTGAGCGTATGACAGACTTTTGCGAGATCCTGAAGCTGAAAAAGCACAATGTGATCGGAAACGATTTGTTGACGGCTGAAACAGCACCGATCTATGACGCTGTTGTGATGAATCCGCCGTTCAGCGAAGAATGTGAGCATATTAAAAGGGCATTTGACTTCCTTCGCCCCGGCGGCAGTCTTGTGGCGGTCTGTTCAAGCAGTATTCAGTGGAAAAGCACACGCAAGTATGAGCAATTCCGTGATTGGCTGTCAGAACATACCCACTCCATTGACGAATGCGGTGCCAAATTTGAAATGACCGGTGTACATACGGTTGTCCTGGTTGTGGATAAAGCGGCCTGACAGAATCAGAATATTCTGAAGAAAGGAGTGACTTGCACATGATGAAGAAAAGTAATATTGAATGGTGCGATTTCACTTGGGACCCGGTTACCGGATGCAGAAATGATTGCTCATTTTGTGAGAGCAGAAAGCGGCTTTCTCATTTCAAGGGGGATATACGCTTTCATCTCAGCGATGAGCGTATTCATATAGATGAAGAACGCAGCCTGTATGTGATAACAACGCCGCTTGCCAAAAACGGCTCATCTGTTCCTGCACCCACAGGTTTTTATCCCACATTACATCCGTACCGTTTGCAGCAGGTCATACAGAAGATCAAGCCGGCAAATATTTGGGTCTGCCATTCCGGTGACTTGTTTGGCGAATGGATACCGACCGAGTGGATCTTGCAGGTGTTTGAAGCGGCAAAGCAGGCACCGTGGCACAATTATATGTTTTTGACGATGAATCCTAACCGTTATGAAGAACTGCTTGAAACAGGAGTGCTGATGCCGACGGATAACTTCTGGTATGGCACTCGCCTGACCGAGCGGGGCAATGTGTTTACTGCTGACGGGTATCATACATTTCTTTGCATTGAACCAATGCGGTTATTTGCAGAGAGAATGGAGATTCCAAATGTGGAATGGATCCTACTCGGCGGGTACGGTAAACTAAAACGCAGTTGGATTGAAAGTGTTATGGAACGAAAAGGAAACATCCCTGTATTTATGATCGGAAGCAAACTATTCAAGGATGTTTGGCGTGCTCCGCTCATACAGGAATATCCGCCGTTGCTTTACCGCCCTGCAGAAAAGACGCTGCCGCATTGCAGCGAATGCAAGTATTGCTATTCGGTGCGGCAAGGAAAACGAGGACTGTGGAGAGCTTGCCGACATTATAAAATTGTTCGTCAGGATAAGGATTCCGGCGGACGGCATATACCAGGACGCTATGCCGCAGTTTCGCCGCAGTGGTGTCCAAAGCGACCGGAAACGAATTGGAGGTTCACGAAGCGTGTATAAGTGCCTTTACACTAATCCGGAAACTCACGGCTATCTGACAGAGGCAAAAATCTGCCATTCAGACTCAAATCGTTAAAAGGGAAAGACAGCCGGAATGGATCAGATCCATTCCGGCTGTTGTTATGTTATTATGCTAGCCTCCAGCAAGTCGGGCATAGCCTGTGCCGTCAGTTTATATAAACTGCGGTAGCGACCTACTATATTGATCCCGGCCTTTACAACGACTGGTATCTCATCGCTGGCAATTCCGATCCGACTGCAAAAGTCGAGAACGGTGATCTTTCTCATGGCAACTCCTTTCTAATGCTTGGGTGAGCAGAGGAGCCTACCACCCAATATCCATTCCTAACTGTTCCATTGCCGACTCCATAGAGAGAACTTTCATCCGCTTGGCGTCAAACACCGAAAAGGAGAGAAGCTCCCCATTCTCGTCGCAGGCAATGGAATTTTCCGATAAAACTGCAGCGTCAAGCTCCTGAATGCCGGCGTACACATTGCCTTCGTTATCCATAAGATACGGAAAAGAAGGTGTGACCTCGCACCCGTTCATCATAAGCCGCGTTCCTTCCGGCAGCTCCATCAGCAGCTTTTCCTTATCTCTGCCGGCAGGCTCTATGTCGAACAGCGTCTGCTGCCCGAAATAGGAGCCGGCATATAGCTTTCGCTTTCTGTAAGGATACTTGCCGGTTTCCGTCTGCACCATCTGCTTGATGCGCTCGACATTGTTCTGCATGGCAGACCAGTCGATCACTTCGTGCAATCGGTGCTCATTGTAGTAACCGGCACTAATATTTACCGCTGCTGTTTTGAGATATGGCGCAACAACGGAAATGTCGCTGAAGGAGCCCATTGCCTCACGGAAACCGAAGGAGCAGACAAACTCAGAAAACTTCGGGTTGTCGCAGTTGTAAAACACAGCGTCGTTATTCCCACGGCGGTCCACCTCTACAATGTAATTCACATCGATCTGGATCCCGCTCCGTTCAAACGCTTTGGCGCCCTGTCCGCCGGTTTCCTCATCCTCGCAGAACAGCACATGGCAGCGTACTTCGCTAATGATCTGTAAGATCATATATACGCCGCACCGGTCGTCGCCGCCGATCCCTTGCGGGGACATGATATAGCGCCCGTCTTCGGATCGGCAGATGATATGCGGCAGCTCATTATGTACGGTGTCCAAATGGGCGACCAACAGCACCGGCACTGTGCCCTCGGCATAGAGGAAGCCTTTCTTTTTGACTGTCTCATAGCCAAGTTTCTTCAGGTGACCGGCCAGATATGGTACTGTAAATTTGTTTACACAGATTGGACAGGCACCAAAAAGCAGAAAAAGAAGAAAGGTTTTCGCCTGCAAAAAGAGGCCAAGCAGTATGAACTGGATTTTCTGAGCAAGACATCAAATTCCTGCGATATGCTTTTTAGTGATATGGTAGAGATCTATATGGATGACTGCAAAGCCAGAATCAGACCGACTACCTACAAAGGGAAAGAGGACATCATTGCGGTACATATTATGCCGTATTTCAAGAATTTGAAAGTCAATGAGATCCAGCCGATGAATGTGCGTCGCTGGCAAACCGAGCTGATGAACAATCAGAAGAATTATAAGCCAACCTATCTGAGAACTCTGAACAGCCAGTTGTCTGCGATTTTCAATTTTGCAGTCAAGTATTACGGCCTCGGCAGCAATCCGGTACAAAAAAGCGGAACTATCGGTAAAAAGAATTCTGGCTTGGAACAGATCTGGACAGCGGACGAATTCAAGATTTTTATTGATGCTGTCAGTGATAAGCTGCAGTCCAAGGTCATCTTTAATCTGCTTTACTGGACAGGAATGCGATCCGGAGAAATGCTAGCTTTGACCCTGAACGATTTCGACTTTGAGGAACGGACGGTTTCCATTACAAAAAACTATGCGCGTATAGACGGCGAGGACTTATTCCTTGACCCAAAGACGCCAAAAAGCAATCGCAAAATTACCTTGCCGCAATTCGTTTGCGATTTGGTAAAGGATTATGCCGACAGATTGTACGGCTACGATCCGTCAGATAGACTGTTTGAAGTAACAAAGCATTATTTGAAGCACGAAATGGAAAGGGGCTGCAAGAAGACCGGACTCCGGGAGATACGGGTGCACGATCTTCGTCACAGCCACGCCAGCTTGCTGATTGAACTCGGTTTTGCACCGCTGCTGATCAGCGAACGCCTCGGGCATGAGAGCGTAACGACAACTTTGGAGATTTATTCCCACCTGTACCCGACAAAACACGGGGAAGTTGCAGACCGCTTGGAGGCTTTCGCATAAATTTTTCGTGTACCCGCCGTGTACCTTTCATGTACCCGGAGCAAAAAAGAAACCCGAAAACCCTTGAAAATAAAGGGTTTTCGGGTAAGTGGCGATTACTCCCACTCCACCGTTGCCGGCGGCTTGGAGGTGATGTCATAGCAAATTCTGTTGATGTGCTTCACCTCACCCACGATCCGGCCGGAGACCTTGTCCAGCAGCTCATAGGGCAGGCGGGACCAGGTGGCTGTCATAAAGTCCTGGCTCTGCACGGCCCGCAGCGCCAGCGTGTAGTCGTAGGTGCGCTCGTCGCCCATGACGCCCACGCTCCGCAGATCGGTCAGCACTGCGAAGAACTGGCTGGTGGTGCGGTCCAGACCGGCCAGCTTCATCTCCTCCCGGAAGATGGCGTCCGCCTCCCGCAGAATGGTCAGCTTTTCCTCGGTGATATCGCCGATAACGCGGATGGCCAGACCGGGACCAGGGAAGGGCTGCCGCCACACCAGCTCGTCCGGCAGACCCAGCTCGGTGCCCAGCTTCCGCACCTCATCCTTGAACAGCCGCCGCAGCGGCTCCACGATCTCCTTGAAATCCACGCAGTCCGGCAGGCCACCCACGTTATGGTGGCTCTTGATGACCACGCTCTCTCCGCCCAGGCCGGACTCCACCACATCGGGATAGATGGTACCCTGAGCCAAGAAGTCCACCGCGCCGATCTTCTTGGCCTCTTCCTCAAAGACCCGGATGAACTCCTCGCCGATGATCTTCCGCTTGTGCTCCGGCTCGGTAACGCCAGCCAGCTTGCTCAGGAAGCGCGGTCCCGCGTTGACACGGCGTACATCCACATGGAACTGATGCTTCATCACCTGCTCCACCTGGTCTCCCTCGTCCTTCCGCAGCAGTCCGTGGTCCACAAAAATGCACGTCAGCTGATCGCCCACCGCCCGCTGCAAAAGCGCTGCCGCCACCGAACTGTCCACGCCGCCGGACAGCGCCAGCAGTACCCGACCGTCGCCGATCTGCCGCCGGCACTCCGCCACGGCCTCGTCCAGATAGGACGCCATGGTCCACTCGGCGCTGAAGCCGCAGACCTTGTACAGGAAGTTTTCCAGCACCTGCATACCGTACTCCGTGTGCTGCACCTCCGGGTGGAACTGCACGCCATACAGCTTCCGATCCGCGTTTTCCACAGCGGCGAAGCCGCAGCCGTCGGTGGTCGCGATGACCTTAAAGCCCGGCGCGATGCGCTCCACCTCCACGCCGTGGCTCATCCAGCACACGGACGTCTCCGGCACACCGGCAAACAGGGGGGAGGCCGTGTGGGTCAGCTGGATCTTGCCATACTCCCGCGTCTCCGCCTTGCGGCACTGACCGCCCAGCAGCTGCATCATCAGCTGCTGCCCGTAGCAGATGCCCAGCACGGGGATGCCCATTTCAAACAGCGCTCTGTCCACCATGGGGGCGTTGGGCTCGAACACGGTGGCGGGGCCGCCGGTGAGGATCAGCGCATCTGGCCCAAAGGCGCGGATATCCGCCATGCTCAGCCGATAGGACTTGATCTCGCAGTATACGCCGCACTCACGGACACGCCGTGCCACCAGCAGGTTATACTGCCCGCCGAAATCCAGAACCAGCACCTTTTTCATGTCAGTCGTCCTCCCGGAAGCGGATCACGCCGTTCTCGGCGCTGTCGATAACGGCCAGGGATTTGATGGGATAGCCCTCCCGGCGCAGGCTGTCGCCGCCGTCCTGAAAGCCCTTCTCCACCGCCACGCCGATGCCCGCCAGCTGCGCGCCGGCCTTGTTCACGATGTCGATCAGGCCGCGCATGGCGTAGCCCTTGGCCATGAAGTCGTCAATGATGAGAACCTTGTCGTCCTTGGTGATCCAGTCCTGGCTCACCAGCAGTGTGACCTTTTTCTTGTAGGTGTAAGAAAAAATATCACTCTGGTACAGACCGCCCTCGATGTTGTCGCTCTTGGCCTTCTTGGCAAAGACCATGGGTACACCATACCGTTCGGCGCAGATCGTCGCCAGCGCAATACCGCTGGCCTCTGCCGTAAGCACCATCGTGATATTTTTTACGTCAAAATACTTGGCAAACTCGTCCGCCAGATCCCGCATCAGCGCCGTGTCGACGCGATGGTTCAAAAAACCGTCCACCTTGATGATGTTACCGGGCAGGACGCGGCCCTCCCGCAGGATACGCTCCTTCAGCTGCTGCATGACCACCACTTCCTCTCGTGAGATATAGTACACCTACTATACCTGATTTCGCGGGGAAAAGCGACAGGGAAAAACGGAGAACTATTTAGGCGTGTTTTGCTGTTTTTTGTGGGTTTTACCGGAGCGAAAAGCCCTGCTCATAGCTTGGATAAGCTGTCCTTGACAAAGTCCGTGAACCGCTCCGCGGCAGCGGACTGGGGCACGTCGCTCAGCAGGCACATATCCACACTGCGGGCCGGTATCTCAAAGGAGGTCTTCAGCTTTTTCAACCGTCCGCTGTCCAGCTCCTTCCGGACGAACTCCTCCGTCACGCCGGCCACACCGAAGCCGATGGCCGCCAGGTCCACCAGCAGGCTCCGGGCGCCCAGCTCGATCTCCGGGTTCAGCTTCAGCCCGTTCTGCAAAAAGAACCGTTCCAGATACAAACGGCTGGAGGCCTTGCGCTCCAGCAGGATCAGCGGGAACGCCGCGATCTCCTCCAGCGTGTATACGTGCCGGAAGTCGCAGGGATACTCCGCTCCCGCCACAAAGATGGCGTGGGTATCGAAGCAGGGATATATCCGCAGCCCGGCATCGTCCGCCGGCGTGCTGGCGAAGGCGATGTCCACCTTGCCGGAGCGCAGCAGCCCCAGCACTTTGTGGCTTCGTCCGGACACGATCTGGATGTGGATGGCAGGGTGCCGCTTGTGGAACGTGTCCAGATACGGCAGCAGGAACTGGCTGGTCACGGTGTCGCTGGCGCCGATGGTCAGCTGTCCCATCTGCAATTCCCGTGTCTGGCTCAGCTTTTCCTCGCCCGTCTCCAGCAGGCCCATGGCGCTGCGGACGTACTCATACAGCATCTGCCCTTCGGCTGTCAGCGTCACACCCCGGCTGTTCCGCGCGAACAGACGGGTCTGCAGGTCGCGCTCCAGCTGCTTGATGGACTGGCTCACCGCCGACTGGGAGATATACAGTGCCTGTGCCGCGGCCGTGATGTTGCCCACCTCGGCGACCTCCTTAAAAACCCGGTACAGCTCCAGCTTTACGGACATAAAAACCGCCTCCTATTAGTTCCAGTGATAGCACCGCAAAAAATCGTTGTTTTGATTATAGCAGATTTTTTGCCGAATACAAGAGGAAATTGTACCGCGCATGGCAATTTCCCTTGCATACGCTGCCGCGGTGTGGTAAGATGAGTGCTGTTGAGAAAAGGAGGGCGCTTATGAACCGACTGAAAGATATCTGGGGCGGACAGGATGACATGAACCGTGTGCTGTTCCTCATTGCTGTCGCCGTCTTTGCCTGGAGCCTGATCGAGGGCCACGGTATGTACGGTGCCCTGATGGCCGGCGTGGTCCTGTTCCTGATGGTCAGCCGTCACGGCCAGCGTCTCAAGCGCTTCAGCCGCCTGTACGGCACGCTCTATTTCCCCATGCCGGACGGAGAACTCGTCCCCCGCACCTTTGAGCAGGTGAAGACCGAGTACCTCCACGGCTCCCAGGGCCGCTATGCCGGCCGCGCGGTGGAGCTGCGCTTCCCCTGGTGGTATCTGAACAGCGCCGGGGAGATCGACACCGGATTCGGCCTCACCGTCCGCCTTGCGGACAACGCGGAGCTGCTGGACGAGGCGAAGCGCCTGCGCCGGGGCGACTGTGTCCGCCTGACCGGCACTCTGGTGGCCGAGAGCAAAAACTACTTCTGCGTCGGCGAAGTGGAGACGCTGGAACGCATCTCCGAAAAAGATCTGTACCCACTCAAAAAGAAATAAACGCAAAAACCACACAAAGGAGAGTATCACTATGAGCTTTATGATCGAGACGTCCGCACGTCACATCCACCTGACCCAGGAGACTGTGGAAAAGCTGTTCGGCGCAGGCTATCAGCTGACCATCCGCAAGCCCCTGTCCTATCCCGGCCAGTACGCCTGCAACGAGCGCCTGACCATCGTCGGTCCCAAGAAGGAGATGGCCAACGTGTCCATCCTGGGCCCCACCCGTAAGGCTGACCAGGTGGAGGTTTCCGCCACGGACGCCCGCACCCTGGGCATCGACGCCCCCATCCGCGAAAGCGGCGATGTGAAGGGCTCCGGCGCCTGTAAGCTGATTGGGCCTGCCGGCGAGGTGGAGCTGTCCGAGGGCGTCATCGTGGCGAAGCGCCATCTGCACGTCACCGAGGAGGATGCCGCCGCCATGGGCATCAAGAACGGCGAGATCATCAAGGTCGCCTGCGGCGGCGAAGGCCGCAAGCTGATCTTCGACGATGTAGTTGTCCGCGTCAATGTGGGCGGTGCTACCACTATGCACATCGACACCGACGAGTCCCAGGCTGCCAATGGCCCCACCGTGGGCGAGCTGGTCCGCTAACAAGCGCAAAAAATGACCGCCCGTAAGGGCGGTCATTTTTCGCGTGTTTTTACCGTACCGTCAGCAGCTCCACGTTTCCACTGACCGTCTGGAATTCCCACGCGGCGTCCTCCACCGTAGTGAAGGTCACGTCGCTGCTGAGCTTGCCGCTGGTGGTCTTAAATTCTACCGGCAGGGGAGAGGGCAGCGTGCTGAGATCGCACAGCTGCATGACGATGCTCCCGCTGCTGGTTTCTGCTTCCAGCTCTGTCGGCATGATGTCCAGCGCCAGGTCAATGCTGCCGCTGACGCTGTCCGCCTCCAGCTTTTGGGTGCGGACGCTTCCGCTGATGCTTCCGCTGGTGGTGGACAGGGATATCTCCCCGGCGTTGGCCGCATAGACACTGATCGCGCCGCTGACCGAGGTCACATCCAACTCACTCAGTGAAAGCGTGTCCTCGTCCGTCAGATCCACGGACACACCTGCACTGACGGCGTCAATGTCCAGTCCATACAGCACCATGCTCCGGGGCAGCTTCACCGTCAGGATCTTTTCCTCTGTGGAGCTCATCAGCTGCGGCTGGGAGCGGATGTCCAGATCTCCCTTGTCCTCGCAGACCTGCCACTCCATGGGCAGGTTCACGGCACTGCCGTCGGCAAGTGTCTCCGACAACTGTATGCCCTCGCCGTCATACAGCTCCACATTCACCTGTCCGCTGACCCATTCAATGTCGATGGCGCGAAATCCGTTCAGCTGCACCACATCCGTGTTGCCCAGCGTATAGCCTGCGTCCGGCGTATAGGTCGCGCTGTCTGTTCCGCTGCCGTCCGTGTGGCTCTGCTCGCCGCATCCCGCCAATATAAGGATCGCGGCCAGCGCCAGCGCCGACCAAAGTGTTTTCCGCATAGGATACCTCCTTGTTATCGTCTCAGCTTGTCCCAAATGCAGATCGTTCCCGTCTCTCTTGTTCGGTTCATATCGATGACCCGCTGGTTCCGGCTGCCCCGGAACTGCAGCGAGATATCCTTCAGTTCCTTCATAAACCGTCCGTCCACCAGCACGTCGATGCACGCGAGCATAGCGTCCGTCGCCTCGCACCGGGGGTAGCTGCCGTCTGTCAGCAGCTCGTCGTCCAGCCGGAACCCGGTAAAGCACCATATGGTCTTGCCCGGATACTTCGCCTTGACCTCCCGCAGTAGCGGCAGCAGCTCCCGCTGGTTCCGCGGCTCGAAAGGCTCGCCGCCCAGCACCGTCAGTCCGTTTACAAAGGGCTTGTCCAGCTCCGCGAATATCTCCGCCTTGGTGTCCTCCGTGAATTCCTTTCCGTAGCCAAAATCCCACGTCTGGGGCTGAAAGCAGTCCGGGCAGTGGTTGGTGCAGCCGGATACGAACAGCGTCACCCGCACGCCGATACCGTTGGCAATATCACATTTCTTCAATTCTCCGTAATGCATGGAACGACCTCCTGACCCTGAGTATAGACCACAAAGGTTAAAATAGTATTAAAATAGAGCTGAAAAATAAAAGGGGAAAAAGCAAGGCGAAAAACAGGGGCGGGCATAAGCCCGCCCCGCATTTGAAGAGAATTACAGGTGCAGTACGCGGTCCTTGATCTCCTGCGTCCGCCCCTGATTCCAGAACTGTGTGCCGATGTAGCCGCAGGTCCGCCGGGCCACGTTCATCTTGTCCTGATCCGTGTTGCCGCACTGGGGGCATTTCCAGATCAGCTTGCCGTCCTCCTCGACCACCTCGATCTCACCGTCCCAGCCGCACACCTGGCAGTAGTCGCTCTTGGTGTTCAGCTCCGCATAGATGATGTGATCGTAGATGAACTTCATCACCTCCAGCACCGCGTCCAGATTGTTCTGCATATCCGGCACCTCTACGTAGCTGATGGCTCCGCCGGGGGACAGGTGCTGGAACTGCGCCTCGAACTCCAGCTTCTTGAACGCGTCGATCGGCTCGGTGACGTGTACGTGATAGCTGTTGGTGATGTACCCCTTGTCCGTGATGCCCTCGATGACGCCAAAGCGCTTCTGCAGACACTTGGCGAACTTATAGGTGGTGGACTCCAGCGGTGTGCCGTACAGGGAGAAATCGATGTTGTGCTGCGCCTTCCAGGTCTTGCAGGCGGCGTTCAGCTTGTGCATGATCTCCAGTGCGAAGGGCGTGGCGCTGGGGTCGGTGTGGCTCTTGCCGGTCATGTACTTCACGCACTCATACAGTCCCGCGTAGCCCAGGGAGATGGTGGAGTACCCGCCGTACAGCAGCTTGTCGATGGGCTCGCCCTTCTTCAGCCGCGCGCAGGCGCCGTACTGCCACAGGATGGGCGCCGCGTCGGACAGCGTGCCCTTCAGGCGCTCGTGGCGGCACAGCAGCGCCCGGTGACACAGCTCCATGCGCTCGTCAAAGATGCGCCAGAACTTCTCGATATTCCCGCCGGAGCTCAGGGCGATGTCCGGCAGGTTTACGGTCACGACGCCCTGGTTGAACCGCCCGTAGTACTTGGGGTTCCCATTCTCGTCCACATAGGGGGTCAGGAAGCTGCGGCAGCCCATACAGGGATAGCAGTGGCCGTTGCCGTTCTTGTCCACCTTCAGCTCCAGCATCTTCTTCTCGCTGATATAGTCCGGCACCATCCGCTTGGCGGTGCACTTGGCGGCCAGCTTCGTCAGCTCCCAGTATTTGCTGCCTTCGCGGATGTTGTCCTCCTCCAGTACATAGATGAGCTTGGGGAACGCCGGCGTGACCCACACGCCCTTTTCATTCTTCACGCCCTGGTACCGCTGCAGCAGCGTCTCCTCGATGATCAGGGCCAGGTCATCCTTTTCCTGCTGATTCTTGGCCTCGCCCAGATACATGAACACCGTCACGAAGGGGGCCTGTCCGTTGGTGGTCAGCAGCGTGACCACCTGATACTGTATGGTCTGCACGCCGCGGCGGATCTCCTCCCGCAGCCGCTTTTCCGCGATGGAGTTGATCTTGTCCTCGGTGACAGCCACGCCCACGGCGTCGAACTCGTCCCGCACGCTGGCGCGGATCTTTTCCCGGCTGATCTGCACGAAGGGGGCCAGATGAGTCAGAGAGATGGACTGTCCGCCGTACTGGTTGCTGGCTACCTGCGCCACGATCTGGGTGGCGATGTTGCAGGCGGTGGCGAAGCTGTGGGGCTTCTCGATCAGCGTTCCGGTGATGACGGTGCCGTTCTGCAGCATATCCTCCAGATTGACCAGGTCGCAGTTGTGCATATGCTGGGCGTAATAATCCGTGTCATGGAAGTGGATGATGCCCTCATTGTGGGCCTCCACGATGTCCTTGGGCAGCAGAATGCGGTTGGTGATGTCCCGGCTGACTTCGCCGGCCATATAGTCCCGCTGGGTAGAGTTCACCACCGGGTTCTTGTTGGAGTTCTCCTGCTTGGCCTCCTCGTTGTTGCACTCGATGAGGCTGAGGATCTTGTCGTCGGTGGTATTGGACTTACGCACCAGAGAACGGGTGTAGCGGTAGGTGATATAGTGCTTGGCCACCTCGAAAGCGCCGTGGGCCATGATATAGTGCTCCACCATATCCTGTATCTCCTCCACGGTAGGTGCGCGGTTCATCTTCTGGCACTGTAGGTCCACGGACTCCGCGATGCGCTGGATCTGCACCGGCGTCATCCGATCTACTTCCTCCACGGACTCGTTGGCCTTGGTGATGGCGATAATGATCTTGGTGATGTCGAAGCCCACCTCGGCGCCGTTTCTCTTGATGATCTTCATGGTACGTCCTCCTGTCTCATCTATCTCTTCCTGCCGTCCCGGCGGCACACAGCTCTAAGCCTGCACCCGCAACGATGCGTGTGTTGATATAATACACTACATCTTGTGCCGTTTCAAGAGCAAAAAACAAAATATAGGAAAATAACCTGCCAAAAAGTACACCCTATTTTTGTGCACTTTGTCAAAGTTACACAAGATATAGTGATTTGTCCACCGCGCAAACACACTAAATATAGTGCCGGTATGCCGCGAAGTTGTCAGAAGCACCATCTCTGGCCGTTAAAGCACGGCACAGTATGAAATATCCCATTGCGCGGATATACATAATATGGTATACTGACTCAAATACGTTATTCTGTCGAAAGGAGGGCCGGCTATGCGTGGCGATACCCGTTCCCTGATCCACGGCATCATCAACCTGATCGTTCCGTTCTTTATCTACGACCTGGCCTCACTGTTGGTGGGTGCCATCACTGCGGCCAACTATAATCCCTGGCTGGCCTTCTGGCCCATGACCCTTCTGCTGTGGCTGCCCTTTTTGTCTGACGCGGTCTGCGTCGTGGTGGCTGCCGTGCGCTTCCAGCGTCGGGGCCGTACCCGCGCGCTGCTGGGACTGATCTTCTCCGTGGGCGCGGCGGCGCTATACTATATGCTGCGCTTCCAGCTGCATTTCACGCTGTCCCAGCTGAAAGATATGTTCTGACAGGGAGGAGGACCCCCATGCGTCCCGATTTTATTCCCGTCGGCGCTGTTGTCAACGCCCACGGTATCCGCGGCGAGGTCAAGGTGAACCCCGCCGGCTTCGACCCGGAGTTCATCGCCTCGTTCAAGACCCTCTATATCGGCGGTCAGCCCGTGAAGGTCATCTCCGCCCGGGTCCATAAATCCACCGTCCTGCTGGCCTTGCCCGGCGTCGCCACTATGGACGATGCCCTGGCGCTGAAGGGCAAAACGGTCTCCATCCGCCGCACCGACGCCAAGCTGCCCAAGGGCCAGTACTTCGATGCCGAGCTGGAGGGCTGTACCGTTCTGGACGATGCCACCGGCGAAGAACTGGGCAAGCTGGACAAGGTGCTCCACTATCCCGCCCACAAGGTCTACCAGGTCCGTGGCGGTGCCCACGAGTACCTGATCCCCGCCGTGCCGGAGGTCTTTATTGCTTCCGCGGACCCAGATGCCGGAATCATTCGCGTACACATGATGAAAGGACTGGCCACCGATGAGAATTGACATCATGACCCTGTTCCCCGACGCGGTGGAAGCGATGATGGGTTCGTCCATCATCGGTCGTGCCCGGGAACGGGGCTTTGTCACCATACAGACCCACCAGATACGGGACTACACCACCAACAAGCAGATGCAGGTGGACGACTATCCCTACGGCGGCGGCCGCGGCGCGGTCATGCAGGCAGATCCTCTGTACCGCTGCTGGCAGCATATCTGCGATGAAGCGGGGGAGAGGGTCCACACCATCTATATGTCCCCCTGCGGCCGGGTGCTGACCCAGCAGGTGGCCCGTGAACTGAAGGCACAGTATGACCATCTTATCCTGGTCTGCGGCCACTACGAGGGCGTGGATCAGCGCTTCCTGGACGAGTGCGTGGACGAGGAGATATCCACAGGCGACTTTGTCCTCACCGGCGGCGAGATACCGGCCATGGCGCTGGCGGACTGCCTGTGCCGCATGGTCCCCGGCGTCCTGCCGGAGGAGAGCTGCTACACCGACGAGAGCCACTGGAACGGCCTTTTGGAGTATCCCCAGTACTCCCGCCCGGAGGAATGGCACGGCCGCAGGGTGCCCGAGGTCCTGCTCAGCGGCCATCACGGCAATGTGGCTGACTGGCGCACGAAGGAGAGCTACAAGCGCACCATGGCCCGCCGCCCGGATATGTGGGCGCGGTTCGACCTGACCCGGGTCCACAGCCGCCACGACAAGAAGGTCCTGGCCCAGGCCCTGGAGGAATACGCCCGGGAGCAGGGCGGTGCCCCTGAAACCGAATAAGCCGAAAGCGGCAGGGAGGTCCCTGCCGCTTTTTCCCGGTTATTTTCCCGGTTTTGCCAGAAAAACGACACTTATTCCAATTTCGCTGTTGTACTTCGCCCAAAAATCCGCTATAATAAGGAAGCAAAATCCGGCAGTATGCTGAAAATATGAGGAGGAACACCGAATGAACGAGAAATACAGCGCTCTGTTTACCCCCTGGAAGATCGGCAACGTGGAGATCAAGAACCGTATCGTGCAGCCCTCTATGGGCGGTACGTCCCTGTTCGGCTGGCTGGAGCCCTGTCACTTCGACAAGGAAGCGGCCTACCACATCCTGAACCGCGCCCAGAACAACGTGGGCCTGGTGCTGCCGGGTATGCAGTGTGTCCGTGACACCATGGGCGGCCGCTGGCTGTACCAGAACAAAAAGATGTTCAAGGACCTGGCCGAGTGGCTGCCGGAGTTCCACAAGACCGGCTCCAAGCTGTTTGTTCAGCTGTCCGCCGGTATGGGACGTTCCATGGCCATCAACGAGATCATGGTCAAGATGCTCCAGAACAAGGCCTTCGGCGCCGTGGGCAAGCCCTTCCTGAACGTGGACTACATCACCGCCTCCGCCTCCGCCACCCCCAACCGCTGGTATCCCGAGTGCAAGTCCCGCCCTCTGACCGTGGAGGAGATCCACGAGATGGTGGACGCCTTTGCCAAGACCGCCAAGCTCCTGCAGGATGCCGGCGTTGACGGTGTCGAGATCCACGCGGTGCATGAGGGCTATCTGCTGGACCAGTTCACCATTGCCAACATGAACTACCGTACCGACGAGTACGGCGGCTCCTTCGAAAACCGCTACCGCTTCGCTGTGGAGATCGTCCAGGCCATCAAGGCCGTCTGCGGCAAGGACTTCCCCGTGGCCCTGCGTTACTCCGTGGTGTCCAAGACCAAGGGCTTCGGCCAGGGCGCCGTTCCCGGCGAGGAGTTCGTGGAGTTCGGCCGCGATATGGCCGAGTCCGAGAAGGCCATCAAGTACCTGGAGGATGCCGGCTACGATATGTTCGACTGCGACAACGGCACCTACGATGCCTGGTACTGGGCCCATCCCCCGGTCTATATGCCCGAGAACTGCAACCTCTCCGAGGTGGAACACATCAAGAACTTCACCTCCAAGCCCGTGGTCTGCGCCGGTAAGATGGACCCCGCCAAGGCCGCCGAGGAGATCGCCGCCGGCCGTCTGGACGCCGTGGGCATCGCCCGCCAGAACCTGGTGGACCCCGAGTGGGTCAACAAGATCCTGGAGGACCGCGTAGAGGACATCAAGCCCTGCATCAACTGTCACAACGCCTGCTTCAGCTTCAACAAGTCCAAGAGCACACCCAATATGCAGCCCATGGACGACTCTCTGCACCTGGCCCGCTGCGCCCTGACGCCCAGCACCATGCAGCACAACAAGTACAAGATCGTCCCCACCCGCAAGCCCAAGAAGGTCGCCATCATCGGCGGCGGCATCGGCGGCATGGAGTGCGCCCTGGTGCTCAAGCAGCGCGGCCACACCCCCGTCATCTTCGAAAAGACCAATGAGCTGGGCGGCCTGTACATCACCGCCTCCGCCATGAGCTTCAAGGAGGCCGACAAGGCCCTGCTGCGCTGGTACGAGCGTGAGCTGAAGAAGAACGACATCGAGGTCCGCTTCAACATGGAGATCAACGCCCCCGCCACCCTGCGCCGCGAGTTCGACGAGATCATCGTCTGCACCGGCTCCCACCCCAAGACCCTGCCGGTCAAGGGCTTCAACAAGACCATCAACTTCACCCAGCTGCTGTTGAACCAGGTGGACGCCGGCGACCGCATCGTCTTCTTCGGCGGCGGCCAGTCCTCCTGCGAGGCCGCCTATGAGATGGTCCTCCAGGGCAAGCACCCCATCATCGTCGAGTACGCCGACGACCTGATCGCCACCCCCGGCACCTGCCTGGCCAACGCCTCCTTCCTCCGCGAGATGCTGGCGTTCAAGAAGGTCCCCGTCTACCTGAACGCCACCATCACCGAGATCGGCGACGGCTTCGTCATGGTCAAGCAGCAGGACGGCACCGAGATCCGCATCGAGTGTGACAGTGTGGTCAACGGCATCGGCTTCGTGCCCGCGCCCATCGCCGCCGATGACCACAAGGTCTACCGTGTCGGCACCTGCGAGAAGTGGGGCAACCTCCGCAACGTCATCTGGGGCGCCTGGGACGTCTGTATGCACATCTGAGAATACGCAAAAAAGAAAGCCCGCAAGGGCTTTCTTTTTTTGCTCAATGCCGTTTCCGGCCGATTCATGCCGTTCCCGTCAGCGACAGTGCCACGCTCACGGCGTAGATGCCCGCGCCCGGGTCGAAGGTCTTGGGGGAGCCCTTCTTGTTCTCGTCGGTCTTACCGGTCTCGGTGGTGCCGCTGTTGTAGTAGTACCGGGGCGCCGCCTCCCACTTGGCGTACAGGGTGACGCTGCCCGTCACGGGCTGGGTAAAGTCGTAGGCCGCGGTGCACGCCTCGTCTGTGTACCAGCCCGCGAAGACATACCCGCTGCGGGTCGGATCGGCGGGCTTGGTGGCCGCCGCGTTGGCCCGTATCTGTCCCGGTACGTCGCTTCCGCCGTTACTGTTGAACGTTACGGTGTGCAGCGTTATGCCGTTTGGCTGTCCGGGATCAAATGTCCCGCCGGTGACGGCAACCATCCCAGTGCAATAGGGTGAGGCATAAATGTTGCCGCGGAAGGTCCCGCCCTCGATCACAGCACGGTCAGCAGGATTGCTTGGATTTAAGTACATTGCGGAGGATTTATCCTGACTGGCCGTACAGTCTCTCACGAACGCGTCCCCGCATATGGTGATGTTGCGAAGGCTGGATATGCCGCCGCCATATCCATAAGCGGCGGTGCAGTTACGGATGGTGCCGCCGTTCATGGTAAAGCTGCCCAAGTTGTTTACGCCGCCTCCGTCATCATATGCAGCGCTGCCGTAAGCCACGCACCACTCGATGGTGCCGCCGTTCATGGTAAAGCTGCCAAGCGCATAGTCTCCGTCACGGTCAGCCACGTACACGCCGCCGCCCCGCGCTGCGGTGCAGCCTGCGATTTTTCCGGCCTTCATCACAAAGCTGGCGCTTCGTGCCACGAGTACGCCTCCCGCGGTGTTGTGTTCGCCAACCGCAGAGCAGCCCACGATGTTGCCGCCCTCCATCACGAAGCTGGCGTCCTGATTGATAAACACACCGCCGCCGCCGTTCTCACTAATGCTGCCATACACACTACTGAAAGAATGTTCGCGGCCGATCCCGCCGGTGATGACCCCGCCCTTAACGATCCCGGCGCCCTGGCTTTCGTCCAGCATCCAAAGGTCATCGGTATTCTTGAAAAACTTGTGTATGGCGGCGGGGTGGCTGTCCACCAGCGTCAGCGTGCCGCTCTCTATCTTGATAACGCTGCCGCTGCTGGTTATCTTCAGCACAAAGCCGTTCAGGTCCAGCGTCACGTTACCCCGAATGACCAGCGTCTGCGTCAGGTTTACGTTATTGCATAGGTAATACTCTCCCGCTGTCAGGGTCGTTTTTTCGGTTAGCTCAATTGCAATACCAGTTGCGCTTTCTTCGGTCAATCTTACCCCGTTGGGTACACCTTTTTCTTCGGAAGCCACCAGCAGGGTGCTCTCCTTTTGGATGTTATAGTCCGCCAGCGTGCGGCCATTATTTAAAAATTTCCCGCCGTAGTACAGGTACTGCTCCGTCACAGAGACCCCGGCGGCATTTTGTACCTTTTGCTTTACGTTGTCGATGCTGTCCCCAGACTCCACATCAAGCGCGATCGTCTCGCCGCTTGGCAGCTCCACATTAAGACACATCGCCCACGCTGCGGTGCTCAGCACCGCAGCCAGACAGCCTGCCAGTACCAGCGCCAGAAATCGTCTCTTCATCCGTTTGATCCTTTCTCTCCCGTGCGCGCCGAAGCGCGCGCCTCGTATCCTCTCTCCCTCAGTATACCGGATTTTCCAGTTTCCACAACCCGTATCTGCAAATAGGATAACGGTAAAAAATATCCCCCGGCCAAAAGCCGGGGGATGCGTATCTATTTCTCTTCTTCGTGGTACATGGACGGGAACATGGCCTTCAGCAGGTTGTACGTCCGGTTGTGGCTGTCGGTCCACTCGCCGTGCTCCGCCGTCAGCCTTGCCTTATCGCCGTACACCTCCAGCGCGTGGCAGGTGTCCACATAGGCCTTCTGCATCTGCCGCATCCGCGCGCTCATGTGCTGCAAAAGGCTCATGATCTTCGCCGGCTTCTCCCGGAAGTACGCGCTGAAGTTGTCATAGGTGATCTCGCTGACGATGGTGTTCTCCAGCGCCACCGCCGTGGTGTTCCGGGGCCGCGACTCCAAAAAGCTGATGACGTTGAAGAAGTCGCCCTCCCGCAAGGTCACTACCTCCACCTGCTCCGGCGTCCCATAGTCGAAGTACACCCCCACGCTGCCGTAGAGGATGTTGTACATACTCATCACCATCTCCTTGGGCCGGCAGATGATCTCGCCCTTCTTATAGCGTTTTTCCGTATGCGGCATAAAAAACCTCCTGAAATGCGCCTGTTGACGCAGCTTGGTGTGCGCTTGGTATCAACAAAGTATAAAAAAGGGAACATAAAAGTAAAGCATCGCTACCTAAATTGTATCATATACGTGCCCCCTTGTCGACACTTTTTCTTGCCAAAACAAACCAAATGTGTCATACTGAGGGGGTAAAGGAAGTGGAACATTTTGAACTATTTTGCCCCAAAACTATCCTCTGATGAGCTGCGTAAAATGAGCGCCATCGCCCTGGCCCATATGGGTGATGCGGTCTATGAAACGCTGGTCCGCACCTGGCTTTGTGTCCACGGTACAGCGACAGGCAAGGACCTGCACCGTGCCACCATCGCTCTGGTCTGCGCCCCCGCCCAGGCGGAAAAAATGCAGAAGGTGCTCCCGCTGCTCACGGACGAGGAGCAGGCGGTCTACAAGCGCGGCCGCAACGCCAACGTCCACACCATGTCCCGCAGCGCCACCCCGGCCCAGTACCATTCCGCCACCGGTTTGGAGTGTTTAATGGGCTATTTATACTTAAAAGGTGATAAAAACCGCGCGGAGGAGCTGTTCCGCGCCATGATGGAGGAGACCTGATATGCCCCTGGATGCCGTATGCCTGCAAGCTGTGGTGGCGGAGCTTTCGCCCCTTGTCGCCGGCAGCCGTATCGAGAAGATACAGCAGCCTGCCCGCGATCAGGTGGTGCTGCTGCTCCGCGGCAGCCGCCGCCTCCTGCTGTCCGCCGGAGGGGGGCAGCCTCGCCTGCACCTGACGGAGCTGCTCCGGGACAATCCCGCCCAGCCCCCCATGTTCTGTATGCTTTTGCGAAAGTATCTGTCAGGCGGAATTATTGAAAAAATTGAACAAATACCGCTGGAACGTGTGGTAAACATACACATTTCCGCCGCCGACGAGTTGGGCGAGCGCCGCCGTTTTTCCCTCATTTTAGAGGCATTTCCTCGCCGCGCCAACCTCATTTTAGCCGATAAGGACGGCCGTATCCTGGACTGCCTGCGCCGCATCGACTTCGAGATGAACCCGGACCGTCAGGTACTTCCGGGCCTGTTTTATCGTTTCCCCGCAGCGCCTGACAAGGTTGACCCCTTCACAGTGGAGAGGGAGATGTTTTCCCGCCTTGCCGCCGTGGCAGGGGAGGATATGCCTGCGGATAAGTGGTTGGTGGACACCTTCAATGGTATCTCACCGCTGGTGGCCCGTGAGATCGCGTTTCGTGCCTGCGGTGCCGTGGATGCCCCTGCGCCGCGGACAGCCGAGACACTTTGGGCCGCGTTCTCCGTATGGCGCGACACTGTGAATGCTAACAACTTTACACCAGTTATGCTGAAACGCTCCGGCGCGCCTATGGACTTCACCTACCTGCCTGTTTGTCAGTACGGCAGCGCGGCAGCGGCAGAGGAGTACGGCAGCTTTTCCACCCTGTTGGATGACTTCTACGCCAAGCGTGAGCAGGCGGACCGTGTCAAGCAGAAGGGGCAGGACCTGCTGAAAACGGCCAACAATGCCGCCGCCCGTCTGCGCCGCAAGATCACCATGCAGGAAAAGGAGCTTTTGGACAGCAAAGACCGGGATAAGTGGCGCATTTACGGCGAATTGATCACGGCAAATCTGTATCGGATGGAGCGCGGCATGAGCCGCCTCACGGCGCAGAACTACTATGATCCGGCGTGCAAAGACATAGATATTCCGTTGGATGTCCGCCTTTCACCCCAGGAAAATGCCGCTAAATACTTCAAAAAATATACAAAAGCCAAGACCGCGGAAAAATACCTCACGGAGCAGCTGACCAGGGCCGGTGCTGAACTGGAGTACCTGGAGAGTGTTCTGCAGGAGCTGGCGCAGGCCGAGTCCGAGCAGGATTTCAATGACATCCGCGCCGAACTGACCGACGGCGGCTATCTCCGCGCCAAGGGTGGGAAAAAGCAGCCCTTCCAGCGCCCCAGCAAGCCCCGAGAGTTCCGTTCCTCCGCCGGATTGCCGATTTTTGTGGGCCGCAGCAACCGGCAGAACGACCGCCTGACCACCAGGACGGCGGAGAAGTGGGACCTGTGGTTCCACACCCAGAAGATACACGGCTCCCACGTCATACTGTCCACCGGTGGCGGACGACCCGATGCACAGAGCATCGCGGAGGCCGCCTCTCTGGCCGCCTATTTTTCCCAGGCGCAAAGCAGCACAAAAGTACCCGTTGACTTCACCCAGGTAAAGTTCGTAAAGAAGCCCGCCGCCGCTAAGCCCGGAATGGTAGTTTATACCAATTATCAGACCGTTTTAGCTGACCCGAACGAGGAATTAGTAAAACATTTATTGGTAAAATAGAGCACAAAATATGTAGAAGCTATGCAACAAATTGTGGAGGATACGTCTATGATTGCCTATGCTGTTCTTATGTGGGCCATCGCAGCCCTTTTTCTGCTGCTCGGACTCCTGATCTACCACGGAAAAACGGGGTTGATCCATGAATATCACAGGGAGAGAGTCAGATCGGAGGATATGGCGGCCTATGGCCGGGCCTTTTCCACCGGACTTTTCGCCCTTGCGGGAACACTGGTACTTAGTGGGATTGTCTCTCTTCTGTGGACACTTCCCGGCGCGGTCACCGCTTCGCTGGTGGTGCTGTTCGTCGGTCTTGCGGCATCGTTCGCCATTCTTTGGCGCGTCCAGCGCCGCTATAACGGCGGTATGCTTTGACTGTCAGCAAAAAGGCTTTATCAGGTTGATGGAAACGGCACCATGAAACGCAAGGCGGAAAAAGCGGATATTGTAAAGCGAAAAGTGTTTCACGAGCACATCATCCTACTGACCGAGGGGCGTTTTCTCATGTTGGCGGTACTGGCTGTTATGGTGTGGCTCCCGTATCTCTTTGTGCGGGACAGAATGGCCGGAATGATGCTGGCATGGTGGGAGATACCTTTTCTCCTGCTGGTAGAGGTGTCGTTGTACTACGCACTGCTTCGTCAGTTCTGGTACAGATGCTTTGGGTGCCTTGTGGTCACGGAGGACGAGATCGTTTGGAAGTGTCCCTTTATGCGGACAGTGCGGCTGAGAAAGACGGAGATTCGATATACCGGCATCGACTACCGCTGGCCGGGTTCGGCGCGAAAAGCGGTTACGCCTGTAGATATGGCGTATTTTTCCACAAAGCCTTATCCGCAGGAGTGCCGGAACAAGAGCTGTCTGCTGCGCAACAAAAAGGAATTTATTAAATTCCCGGCCGGTGAGAAGCTTTGCCGCTATATGAGTGAGTGGCTGCCGGAGCCGTATGAGAGGGTGTTTGCCGCAGCCAGCAATGGCTATGAAGCGCGGCGCAGAAAGAAGGAACGCAAGCGCATAGAAAAGAAAATGAAAATGATGAAATAATCCGGGAGATATGGAAAGACCGCCAAGAGGCGGTCTTTCCATATCTCATATCTCTACGCTTCAGTGGGCGTGTTACGGAACAGCAGGGTGATGCACCATAGCCCGGAGATGCCCACCAGTGCGTAGATAACACGGCTGATGGCCACGGCCTGGCCGCCGAAAATGGCTGCCACGCAGTCGAAGCGGAACAGCCCCACGGCGCCCCAGTTCAGGGCACCGATGATGACCAGTACCAGAGCGATACGGTCAAGAACCTTCATATGACAAAGACCTCCATTCTGAAAAGACTACTGCTTTGTATAGCATTTCCCTGGCAACATCGTATATACACAAAAAAATTTTCAGTTTGCCTGAATAAAATTGGAAAAGCGATTGCAAAAGCAGCGTTAATTTGGTATTATCAGTATAGAACAATCTGTACACGACCATGTACATATACAAAAGGAGGAGACCATGAACAAGAAGTTTGACAAGCTGGGCTTTTATCCCGCGGATATCCTGCTGCCCAAGGGCCAGGACATGAACAAGTGGGCGGTCGTCGCCTGCGACCAGTTCACCTCTGAGCCGGAGTACTGGCAGGCAGTGGAGAAAAAAGTGGGCGATGCACCCTCCACCCTGCGCCTGATCCTGCCGGAAGCCAATCTGAAGGCACCCAACGTGGACGAGTACATTGAGAATATCAATAACGCCATGAAGAAGTATCTGGCGGACGGCGTGTTCGAGACGCTGCCCGATTCCCTGATCTACATCGAGCGCCAGCAGTCCGACGGCAAGATCCGCCATGGCCTGATCGGTATGGTGGATCTGGATGCCTATGATTTCACCCCCGGCTCCGGCGCCCTGATCCGCGCCACCGAGGGCACCGTGCTGGATCGCATTCCGCCCCGGGCCAAGGTGCGCCGCAACGCGCCCATCGAGCTGCCCCATGTGATGCTGCTGATTGACGATCCTGACAAGACCGTTATTGAACCCCTGACTGCCGCTGCCGAGGGGATGGAGAAGGTGTATGATTTCGACCTGATGCAGGCCGGCGGCCACATCCGCGGCTTTAAGCTGTCCGATAAGCAGATCGATGCTGTGGCCAATGCTCTGGAGGGCCTGACCACCGATGAAGCCATGCAGAAAAAGTACAACGTCTCCGGCGTGGCGCCCCTGCTGTTCGCCGTGGGCGACGGCAACCACTCTCTGGCTACTGCCAAGGCCTGCTATGAGGAGCAGAAGAAGGGCAAGACCCCCGAGGAGTATCTGGCGCTTCCCGCCCGCTACGCACTGGTGGAGGTGGTCAATAACCACGACGATGCCCTGCAGTTCGAGCCCATCCACCGGGTGCTGTTCGGCGTGGATCACCAGAAGTTCATGGACGCCTTCCGCGCCGCCTATCCCAACGCCTATGAGGGCAAGGGCGACGGCCACACCATCGAGTTCGTGTGGAACGGCGAGAGCCACTTTATCACTGTGCCTGACCCCAAGGTGCAGCTGGCGGTGGGTACGCTACAGGGCGTTATTGACCAGTACCTGAAGGACAACGGCGGCGAGGTGGACTATATCCACGGCGACGATGTGACCCGCGAGCTGGGCAGCAAGCCCGGCAATATGGGATTCCTGCTGCCTGCCATGGGCAAGGAGCAGTTGTTCAAGACCGTCATGGCCGACGGCGTGCTGCCCCGTAAGACCTTCTCTATGGGTCATGCTCAGGATAAGCGTTACTACATCGAGGCCCGCAAGATCGTTAAGTAAGGCTGGCGCGGTCGCGTACAGTGTGCTATAATAGTGCTGCGGCAATGCCGCAGCACTATTTTTTGTGAGGAACCGCTATGAAGTGTATGGAAAAAGCATATGCCAAGGTGAACCTGACGCTTCAGGTGGGTAGCCGACGTCCGGATGGCTATCATGCTGTAATGTCTGTTATACAGCGCATCAGTCTGTGGGACACCGTAACAGTGGAGCGCGGTACAGGGCGCGACACACTGCTTTGCAGTGTGCCGGTGACGGAGAACGTCGACGACAATCTGTGCATGAAGGCAGCGCGAGCGTTTTTTGCCGAAACGGGGACGAAAAGCGACGGCGTGACGATCACGTTGGAGAAACACATTCCCGTGCAGGCGGGACTGGGCGGCGGCAGCAGCGACGCGGCGGCGGTGCTGCGGGCACTGCGGACACTGTACGCGCCGGATATAAGCGACGGCAGGCTGGAAACGCTGGCGGCAAGGCTGGGCAGCGATGTGCCGTTTTTTATCCGGGGCGGTACGCAGTTGGCCACGGGCAGGGGAGAGGTCGTTTCGCCGCTGCCGCAGCTAGCCGCGGGTTGGTTCGTGGTGGTGAAGCCCGATGAGGGCTATTCCACGGCAGAGATGTATCGGCGGCTGGATGAGCCGGGTTCGGTGTTGGTGCGGAACAGCCGCTATATGCAGGACGCGGTGGCGGCGAACAATGTCCATGCGGTGGCGGTGGAGCTGCACAACAGCTTTGAGCGGGTGGTGCCGAAGGACAGCAGCCTGAGGACCATCAAGGACGCGCTTCGGGCGCAGGGCGCGCTGGGTACGCTGCTCAGCGGCAGCGGCAGCGCAGTGTTTGGCCTGTTCGACGATCAGAGTGCGGCTGCTGCGGCAGCGGTGGCGCTGAAAAAAACATGGCCGTGGGTATTTGTGGCTCGACCGGTATAAAAATACGAAGCACCGTCCAAAATGTAGGAAAATCTACAAAGGACGGTGCTTTTTATGCATACATATATAAATAAATGGAGACCTATCGAAATCGCGGTGCTGTTAGCGTTGGCGGTAACGCTGTTGGTGGGCGCGGCATCGCTGCACCGGCAGGACGGCTTGCAGGAAAAGATGATCCGCCTGCACGTCATTGCCAATTCGGACAGTGAGGATGACCAGGCCATGAAGCTGCTGGCGCGGGATGCGGTGTTGACACGCGCCGAGGCAATCCTGCGTCAGGCATCGAACAGGGAGGAGGCGATGGAGGATCTAAACGCGGCACTGCCGGAGCTGGAGAGGACGGCTTATGATGCCTGCGGCGGAGCGTACCCTGTGCATGCGGCGCTGGAAATGACGGAATTCCCACGGAAGGAATACGACGGCTTCGCCCTGCCGGCGGGAGAGTACATGGCGCTGCGCGTCATCATCGGCGAGGGTGCCGGCCGGAACTGGTGGTGTGTGGTGTACCCACCGCTGTGCATGGTCTCCTGCACAGAGTTGGAGGATACGGCGTTGCGCGCCGGGCTGGACGGCGACGATGTGCAGCTTATCACCGAAGCGGACAGCGGATATGTGTTGAAATTCCGCGCTGTGGAGCTGTGGGAACGCCTGCGGCAGTGGTTGGGAAAATAGATGTGAAAATTAATGGGAGGAGTGCGCGAAAAAACTGTTGACAAACAAGGGAAAACCTGTATAATAGTTTTTGTTCGTCGGAACACAGCGGGATTGTGTAAAGGTAGCACAGCGGACTCTGACTCCGTATGTGAGGGTTCGAATCCTTCTCCCGCTGCCATAGAGCCTTACTTTTGAACCATTGCATGGTGTAGGAAGTAAGGCTTTTTTCTATACTGAGGAATGAGAGTTGGATCGAGGTGCGTGATGAAGAAAGAAAGGCTTGTTGCAGCCCCGCATACCTTTATGCTATCGGTATTGTTGATGATCAGTATCCCGGCAGCATACGCGATTATGCTGATTTCCCATCAAGAATCCATCGGAGCATTCCTGCGAGTTCCGGGTGCGCTGCAAGTGACACTTCTCGTTGCGGTTATCTATCTTGCGCTGCTGGTGACGCTTTTTTGTACGCGTTACCAGTGGGCCGCTGTTGCTGAAATATGTGAAGATCGGATAGTATTTTGGGCACTGTTTACGCACAGGACTTTTTACTATGGCGATATGCATCATATTGGCATTGACTATGGCTTATTGGACGGCAGGAAGCAGTTTTGGATGTATTTCAGTAAAACCCCAATTCCTGCAATGTATTATCACCGGATCAATCGGATGAAGCCGTCAAGGAGTTTTATGCGTGTGCAGTATTGCAAAAAGACTTATGAAAGGCTGGTGGCAAATACGCCGCCGCAAATCAGCAATCAGCTTCGAAAATGTTATTCGACGATACGGCTGCACGATTTGGATAAGAAAGAGTAACACGGTATTCGCCGCAGGTCGGTAAAGAGCACCCGCCTGGTGTGTTTGCAGGCGGTACTGCTGTCCGATATGAAAAAGCCCCACCCATTCGGGTGGGCTTGCTGCGTCAGCCGTGGGAGAGGGGAGCGCTCAGCGCTCAGGATCCCATTTGGGAGAGGTGGGATCCTTGACCGGCTGGGCCGCAGCGGGAGAAGGAAGCAGGTCGGATGCGGTGAAGTACTTCTTCAGGGGCTTGTACGCCACGGCAAAGACCAAAAGGGTGATAGCGATGTTGGGGAGCATGTACGCCAGATTGTACAGCAGGGAGTAGAACCAGGGGCTGTGCATAGTCATGCCGAAGAAGGTCTCGGGCATGTATTCCGCCCAAACGGTGGCGCCCACCACATAGTGCACCAGGAAGCGGGAAAAGCCGGCGATCAGAGTGCCGGTGAACACGCCGCTCTTGCGGCGGGCCACCAGACCGGCCAGACCCAGGACGGTGAAGGCCACCAGGTAGTCGCCGACGATGGACTGCCAGCCAATGGCGAAGCCGCCGTCAAACATGAACTGCAGAACGCCGAAGGCGAAGCCGCCCAGCAGACCGGCGCCGAGGCCCCAGCGAACGGCATACAGCACCAGGGGGATCATGGACAGGACGACGCTGCCGCCCCAGGGCATCTCCCACAGCTTCAGGTAGCTGAGTATCTGCGCAACTGCCACCAGCACGGCGCCTTCGCACAGGGCGCGGACTCTCATGTGACTTTTCATAATAATGTGTACCTCCAAAAACAAAATTCCCGCATGGCGAGCCATGCAGGCGTCGCAATGCGGAAATCCGAAAATCGATATGATCGCATTCCTACGCCGGCATTACCCGGATCAGGTTCGAGGGACCGGACGGCGTTACGTCACATCTCAGCCAGCTTGCGCCAGCGCCCCTTGGATTGTGGAACGATTGTAGCACGGCGGGTGGAGGATGTCAAGTGGCTTGTGGGTAACGGAGAGATAAATTCCGCTTATGAGAGAACGATTATTATATGCCCTATCACACCGGAACGACGCTTGCGAGCCGGGACAGCTACGGCATCGGTACGCAGTATCGCTACATCGAGGGTCTGTGGGACGGCGTGTATGACTGGGGCGACGGCTGCTACAACAACAGCAACGGCTTGAATATCATCAACACACCCAGTCAGTTCAACGATACTTCTAATGGCATCGCCGTGGGCGTTCCGTCGAGCGGATGGCCCAGCGCATTTACCGTGGCAACGGTGGCCGGTCTGGAATGGGTTATCTATCCCACGGCATCGGGCGGTAGTGAGACGACATATTCGGCGGATAGCTGGAGCTTCAATGCTTCCTACCCGTGTCTGTACTTCGGCGGTAACTATTACCAGAACGGGAACTTCGGGCTGTTCTACGTGTACTACACCAGCGCGTCCTACTCGGACGCGTACATCGGCTGCCGCCTCCAAAAACTCCCCTGACGGGGGAGTGCAGAGGGGGACGCATCCACCTCTGCGTATCCTGCGGCCCGCAGGCCGCGCAAAAGGCTAACGGGTTTTCAGCCGCACAGGCGGCTTGAAAATACAGGGGATGACCGCGCACGCAGTCGGTGCCTTGCTTCTCGGTTCGGCGGATAACTGGAACTTCAATGCTTCCAACCCGTGTCTGTACTTCGGCGGTAACTATAACCAGAACGGGAACCACGGGCTGTTCTACGTGAACTACACCAGCGCGTCCAACTCGAACGCGAACATCGGCTGCCGCGTCCTTTTATGGACTGGCTACCCACCTCCATACCCGGCAACGCAAAGACCCACGCCGGGGCGCGGACATCCTCGGCACCCCTTGGTGCAGATAAGCCATCAGGACACGGTTTAGTACACTTCCACAACCCGTGGAGGCGATGGAAAGGCCGTGAGGCTAAAAGGAGGAAAACATTCCTGATGAAACGAGCAAACAACCTATTTCCAAAGCTGGTATCGGAAGAAAACCTGCGGCTGGCGATCTTCGCCGTGAACGTGACACACCGCTTCCATCCGCGCCACAGACCGAACCGGACGGTGGCACGGGTGGAGGCAGACATTGACCGCTATGTAAAAGAGCTGCGGGAGATCATTACAGGAGGTTACGAGGCGAACGAGCCGAGGCTTGCGCGGCGCTGGGACAAGAGCGCCGGAAAGTGGCGGGACATATCGGAACCGAGACTGTGGCCTGACCAGTATGTGCATCACGCGGTCATTCAGGTGTTGGAGCCGATCATGATGCGGGGCATGGACAATTTCTGCTGCGGGAGCATCCGAAACCGGGGCATCCATTACGGCGTTCGGGCCATCAAGAAGTGGATGCGGACAGACCCAAAAGGGACGAAGTACGCCGAGGAGCTGGACATCCACCATTTCTACGACAGTTTGACGGCGGAGACGGTGATGAAGCGGCTCCGGCGGCTGGTGAAAGACCGGCGAATGCTGGAGGTATGCGAGCGGTTGATGAAGCACGGCATTCTGATCGGCGCTTACTTTTCCCAATGGTTTGCCAACACGGTGCTGCAACCACTCGACCGGATGATACGGGAAAGCGGTATGTGCGACCACTACCTGCGGTACATGGACAACTTTACCCTGTTCGGGCGGAACAAGCGGAAGCTGCGGCGGCTGCGGGAGCTGATCGAGAAATGGCTGGCGGCACACGGCCTGCGGCTGAACGGCAAGTGGCAGCTCTATCCGACAGCAAAGCGGACGGTGGCGGCGCTGGGGTATCGCTTCGGGCGAGGGTATACCCTGCTGCGGAAACGAAACATGGTGCGCCTGAAACATTCTCTTTCCGCCTGCCGCCGTGCCATGCGGCGGCACCACGCGATCAAGCCCGCATTGGCGCAGGGGCTTTTATCCAGACTGGGCCAGATGAAGCACTGCAATCACGTTCACTTTTTCCAGAGCTATGTGGAGGCGGGTTTGCAGCGAAAATTGAAATGCGTGGTCAGAGAACACGCAAGAAAGGAGCGGGCAAGATGGAATACGTCTACGGAACAAGCGTTATCGGCGGCGTAGAACGGGAAAACCTGAAAATCGTGGGCGGCCCCGCGCTGCGGGAGGGTGAATACCTGACCACGGTGCGGGAGTACGACGACAGCAGCATCACAGACCGCTGCCGCATCGACCGGCACTATCACAGCGACACGGACGAGGACGGGACGCGGTACGACTTCTATACCATCAGCGAGCATTACCGGTATGTGGAAAGGATAAAGGTGATGGAAGAAACGAGAAAAGCAACGGAGATCGCCTTTGTGACGCTGGCGGAGAGCGGAAGCATCGACGCTGTGACTGCGGGGGAGCATAAGAGCCTGTTTGAAACGTGGCAGACCGGCGTTGCTTACACGGTGGGGCAGCTACGCAACTGGGGGGACAAGCTGTACAAATGCGTACAGGCGCACACCTCACAGGCTGGATGGGAACCGGACAAGGCGGTGTCGCTTTGATCGGCGGCATCTGACCCGGCGGAAGAATGGCCGGAATGGAGCCAGCCGGTGGGGGCGCATGACGCTTACGCAAAGGGCGACAAGGTGAGCCACAATGGAAAGCATTGGACATCAACGGCGGATGCCAATGTGTGGGAACCGGGGGTATACGGCTGGACGGAGGCGACGGCGTGAGCAGCCATTTGCAGATCATCGCAGAGCTGGAGGCGCTTGTGGAAATGCAGGCGCGTACCGTCCGGGTGCTGGCGACACGCCTTGCGGAGCTGGGCGACACCGTGACCGGGCGAGACGAGATCGCGGAGGCCGACGAGGCATACCGCAGGGCCATCGGCGGGGACGAATGGCCGGAGTGAAAGCAGGAGGACAGGAAAATGTACATCGACGCGGACACCATCATTAAGGCGGCCAGCCTTTTGGGAGCAATCGGAGCGCTGGTCGCCGCCATTGTTTCCGTGTACAAGGTCATTGAGAGCAACAAAAAGCAGAGCGAGTTCATCAACGCCATTCAGGAGGAGCAGACGCTTATCTGCTATGGCCTGCGCGGCGCGTTGCAGGGGCTTGTGGAGCAGGGGTGCAACGGGCCGTGCAAGGATGCGCTGGACAAACTGAATAAGCACCTGAATAAAAACGCGCATCCGCACATCAAGGAGGACTGACATGGCGGGAAAGCGAACGCAGGCAAAGACGAAAGGTCGGAAGAAGCGCATGGGAACCATGGACTTTATTCTGCTGATCGTCTTCTTGTGTCTGATGGTATTCACGATAGCCATGATCGCGCTGTTTACCGTGTACGGCTCCGTGCCGGATACGCTGATCACCTGCGTGTTCGCCACGCTGGGCGGCGAGTGCGGCATCCTCGGCTGGATAAAGACCACCAAGGAGAAGAAGCAGGACAGGCGGTGGCAGCTTGCGGACATGAGAAGAGAAAAGGAGGAGGCGGAACGGATTGCACAGCAGACAGAGGAACCGTGAGGAGGGATAGATCATGCTGGCAGGGAAAAACAACGAGGAGAAAATCTGGAATTATCTGAAAGACGCGGGGCTGAACGACTTCGGCACCGCCGGTCTGATGGGAAACCTGTATGCGGAGAGCGGCCTTATCCCGAACAACGTGGAGAACCTATACGAAAAGAGGCTTGGCGTGACCGACGCAAGCTATACGGCGGCGGTGGACAGCGGCAAGTATCAGTTCTTCGCAACGGATAAGGCGGGCTATGGCCTCGCCCAATGGACATACTGCTCCCGCAAGGCAGAGTTGCTGGACTATGCCCAATGCTGCCGAAAGAGCATCGGCGATCTGGAAATGCAGCTTGATTTCCTGATGAAAGAGCTGCGGGAGGGCTATAAGGCGGTGCTGGCCGTGCTGAAAACGGCTGGAAGCGTCCGGGCAGCATCGGACGCGGTGCTGCTGAAATTTGAGCGCCCGGCAGATCAGAGCGAGGCGGCGCAGGCCCGGCGAGCTGCGTTCGGCCAGAAGTATTACGACAAGTATGCGGCAGGGAGCGCCGCAGGAAGCGGAGGAAAGCCCATGACGGAACAGGAACAGCGGCAGAAGATCGTGAGCATCGCACAGAGCTACATCGGATGCAAAGAGAGCGACGGGAGCCACAGGAAGATCATCGACCTGTACAACAGTCACAAGCCGCTGGCCCGTGGCTACGCTGTGAAGTACACGGACGCATGGTGCAGCACGTTCGCAAGCGCCGTCGCCATCGCGGCGGGAATGACCGACATCATCCCGACGGAGTGCGGCTGCGGAAAGCACATCGAGCTGTTCAAGAAGCTGGGGAGCTGGCAGGAGAACGACGCTTATGTGCCGAAGCCCGGCGACTATATTTTCTACGATTGGCAGGACAGCGGCGTGGGAGACTGCACCGGCAGCGCCGATCATGTGGGCATCGTGGAAAAGGTCAGCGGGACAAGCATCACCGTCATTGAGGGCAACTACTCCGACAGCGTGAAGCGCCGCACCATTTCTGTGAACGGGCGGTACATTCGCGGCTACGGCGTACCGAAGTACGGCGGAAAGGAGGCGACCGGCGGCGGGACTGCGGCGGACGCTGCACCGGCCAAGGGCGGCGGGTGCAAGGTGGGCGACATCGTGACATTCACCGGCGAGAGGCACTACACCGGCGCAAACAGCACCGTGGGCAAACCATGCAAGCCGGGCAAGGCCAAGGTGACGCAGGTGTATCAGCCGCTTGTGAGCAGGCATCCGTACCACCTTGTCGCCGTGAGCGGCGGCGGAAGCACCGTGTACGGCTGGGTGGACGCGGCAGACATCAAGACCGAAGCGGCGGCGCTGGCCGTGGGCGATCAGGTGACGATGGACAAGGCTGCCACAGTCTACGGCACCACGCGCAAGTTTTCCTCGTGGGTGTACAGCGCAAAGCTGTATGTCCGGGCAATCAGCGGCGACCGCATTTCAGTTTCCACGCTGAAAAGCGGCGCAATCACAGGAAACGTGGACAAGAAATATCTGACGAAAGTGTAAGGAGGTACACACCATGACACAGATCATTCCCGACATCATCAACATTGTCATTGAGGCCATTTTCGCCATCCTCGGCCTGTTCTTCACCGGCGTGGCCATTCCGTGGCTGGTCAAGACCGGCATCCCTTGGTTGAAAGACAAGCGCCTGTACGGCATTGTCACCGTTCTGGTCAAGGCGGCAGAGAAGCAGCGCGAGGCCGGTACGCTGACCATCCCGAAGTACGATTATGTGGTGCAGATGCTTGAAGCAAAGGGCATTAAGGTCACGGCGGAGGTAAAGGCCGTGATCGAGGCGGCGGTTAAGGAACTGGACATCGCCGTGGACAGCACAATCGGTACGCTGGGTGGCATCTTTGTGGAGGACAACCCCGGCAAAACGGATGGAGAAAAGGAACTGAATAACTGAAACTATCCCCCGGCTGCTATACTCATAGATATAGCGGTCGGGGGATTTTTTTGCGCGTTCGCAACGAAAAATCAGTTGCGCGGTAAGGGATTTACAGGTATCATAATAAGACAAAAAGCGACAAAGCAAACCGGCGGAGCGGAACGGGCAAGACCTGACACCGCCCGCGCAAAAGCATGAGAGAGGAGGATTTACGGTGCAGACCGGAGGGCGAACATTTAAGCATCTGACCAAGAACGACAGGCTGCGCATTGAGAAGTGGCAGCGCAGGGGATTGAAGCCGCCGCAGATTGCGGAGAAGCTGCGCGTCCACGTTTCCACCATCTACCGGGAGTTGAAGCGCGGAGAGTATGAGCGGCTGGACGGGGCGACGTGGGAAATGGTGACGGCGTACAGCCCGGACATTGCGGAAGCGCGGTATCAGGAACACTTGCGGGAGAAAGGGCCAGACTTGAAAATCGGCAAAGATCACGAGCTTGCAAACTACATCGAGGCGACAATCGTTGAAAAAGAGTGCAGTCCCGCTGCCGTTCTCGGCTACGCGATGATGGAGGGGCGGACATTCGAGACCTCGGTTTCTGTGACGACGATCTACAGCTACATCAAAAAGGGCCTCTTTCTACAAATCACGCAGGTGGACTTGCCGCGCCATGGGAAGCACAAGCAGGGCTATAAAAAGGTCAAGACCAAGGACGATCAGTCCAGAGCCTCCGCAGGCGACAGCATTGAACAGCGCCCGCCGGAGGTGGAGAGCCGCGAGGAGTTCGGGCATTGGGAGGGCGACACCGTGTACAGCGGAAAGGGCAAATGCAAGACCACCAGCGCCCTGCTGACCCTGAATGAGCGCAAGACGCGGAAAGACATCATCATAGGAATACCGAACAGAAAGGCGGAAACCGTGGTCAAGGCGCTGGATGCGCTGGAGCGGAAATGCGGAGCCAAGCGGTTCAGGGTAATCTTCAAAAGCATCACCTTTGACAACGGCTCAGAATTTTCGGCGGCGGAGGAGCTGGAGCGGAGCGCTGTCAACAAGACCATCCCGCGCACCAAGGTATATTTCTGCCATCCGTATTCTTCGTGGGAACGGGGGAGCAACGAGAACGCCAACAGCATGATCAGGCGGCGGCATCCGAAAGGCACAGATTTCTCTAAGGTCAGCGCGGCGGAGATCGCGGCCACGGAGGAATGGATTAACAACTATCCACGGAAAATCTTCGGGTACAAGAGCAGCGAGGTCATGTTCCGGGAGTGCCTGCGGGAGATCGGGCTGATCGCGTAACAGGAAGAAACCAGCACAGAGGACAATCAAAGGGAGAGGGCGTGAGCAGAGCGGAACGCGGAGAACTGAACAGGAAAATACACAGGCTGCCGACCATGGGACATGACGGCGGCCATGTTGGCTTGTCAAAATTAGACAAAACAAGAAGCGAAAAATTGTGCGCATTTAATGCTTGACTTTTGCCCGCCGCGGGAATTTTGCGAAAAGATGTGACAAACCGCAACAAATGTGGTACAATGTCCCTATTGAGTATATAGGAGGTGTCGCTGTGCGGCAATATCCCCAATTAGAGATCGATCTTTCTCTGCTGCAAAGCAATGCCAGGGCGGTGATCTCCCGCTGCAATGCCGCGGGTATCTGTGTCTGCGGCGTTATCAAGGGTGCGGATGGCCTGCCGGAGATCGCCCGGGCCCTGCGCGCTGCCGGCGCCGCAGAGTTGGGCACCAGCCGCCTGGAGCAGGTGGCCAAATGCCGTGCCGCCGGTGTGCCCGGCCCCTGGCTCCTGATCCGAATCCCTGGTCTGACGGAACTGCCGGACGTGGTCGCTTTGTGCGACACGTCCCTGCAAAGCGAGTGGGCCACCCTGCTGGCGCTGGAGGAGGAGTGTCTCCGCCAGAACAGGACCCACCGCGTCATCGTGATGGCCGACTTGGGCGACCTGCGTGAGGGCTTCTGGGACAAGGATGAGCTGGTGGACGCCTGCCAGCGGGTGGAGCAGGACCTGCCCCATGTACACTTGGCCGGTATCGGTGTTAACCTGTCCTGCTACGGCTCCACTAAGCCCACCCCGGACAAGATGAACGAGCTGGTCGCTTTGGCTCACCGGGTGGAGGCGCGTATCGGCCGATCGCTGGAGGTCGTCTCCGGCGGCGCTACCAGCTCCTTTACGCTGGTCCATTGGGGCACCATGCCCGCCGGTATCAACCACCTCCGAATCGGCGAGGGCATCCTGCTGGGCAAGGACCTGCAGGTGGACTGGGGCATCCGCGACATGGATTACCTCCGCATGGACACCTTTACCCTCCGGGCCGAGGTGGTAGAGGTCAAGGACAAGCCCACCTATCCCATCGGCGAGCTGGCCATCGATGCCTTCGGCCGCAAGCCTACCTATGTGGACCGTGGTGTCCGCCGCCGCGCCCTCCTGGCCCTGGGCCGGGCCGACGTGGGCGACCTGGAGAGCCTGCTCCCCCGTGAGCCGGGGCTGACAGTCATCGGCGGATCCTCCGATCACTGCATCGTGGACGTGGAGGACTGCCCCCGCCGTCTGCAAGTGGGCGATATCGTGGAATTCTCGCTGTGCTACAGTCATATGCTGTATGCCACATCACGGAGCGATATGCGGCTCCTATTCAAACATCAACAGGAGGAAGCGTAAGACAATGGGAGATTTAGGGATTTTGATCATCGGCGTCGTGGACACGTTTTTTGCCTTTTTTGTGGTGGCGCCCATGATACTGCAGGCGGCCAGCCTGTTCGGCGTGCAGAAGCAGTTTGCCCAGGCCATGGTCCAGGAGGGCGTCGTCAAGCAGGAGGACGTGGACCGCATCCACCCCAAGAAGCAGCTTGCCGGTGTGGTGATCTCACTGATCATGCTGGCGGTGCTGGCGTTTACCTGTGCCAAGGCCTCCCCTTGGGGCTATATCTGCGGCGGCGTGGGCCTGGTGGTGGGCCTGCTGAAGTACCGCACCATCGTCCAGTACAACAGTGAAACGGTCAAGCGCTTCAAGAACACCTATAAGGACGAGATGGATGTGGCCAAGTTCAACAAGTTTGTGGAGACGCATTTCTGATAAGTTCAAGCGAATAAAAACCTCCCCGGCACTATGCGCCGGAGAGGTTTTTATTCGCTTTTTTCGATGGTGCCGCCGCCCAGTACCTCGTCGCCGTCATACAGCACCACCGCCTGCCCGGCAGTGATGGCCCGCTGGGGCTGATCGAACACCACCCGCAGTCCGCCGTCCGGCAGGGGATAAGCGGTGCAGGGGGTCTCCACCTGGCTGTATCGCGTCTTGGCGGCGCACCGCACCGGCGCCGCCGGTATCTGGCCGCTGATCCAGTTTACGTGGGAAGCCAGCAGGGAGGAGGCATACAGCGCCGCGTCGTCTCCCAACACGATAGCGTTGCGGTCCCGGTCCTTTTCCAGCACATATACGTGCCGCCCCACCGCCACGCCAAGGCCCTTTCCCTGGCCGATGGTATAGCAGGGCAGGCCCCGGTGCCGTCCCAGCACGCGGCCCGCTTCGTCCAGAAAGTCTCCCGGCGTCAGTGTCAGCCCCTGCCGCTGCAGAAAGGTCACATAGTCTCCGTCCGGCACGAAGCAGATGTCCTGGCTGTCGCCCTTGTCGGCGTTGTCCAGCCCTGCCTCCCGCGCCTTGTCACGGATAGCCGGCTTGTCATAGTCTCCCACCGGCAGCAGCAGATGGGCCAGCTGGTGCTGCGTCAGCTGATACAGCACATAGCTCTGGTCCTTCCGCCGTTCCGCACCCCGCAGCAGGCGGTATCTGCCGCTTTCCGCGTCGTAGGTCACCCGGGCGTAGTGTCCCGTGGCGATATAGTCATACCCCAGCGTCAGTGCCCGGTCCAGCAGGGCGCCGAATTTCAGCTCCCGGTTGCAGTCGATGCACGGATTTGGCGTCCGCCCGGCGGCGTATTCCGCCGTGAACCTGTCCATTACGCACCGGCGGAAGCGGTCTGTCTCGTTGAATACATAGAACCGCATCCCCAGCCGTGTGGCCGCCTGCCGTGCGTCCTCAGCATCGTCGGCGGAGCAGCATCGGCTGTCCTCGTTAGGGGCCAGCTTCAGCATGGCGCCGTCGCAGTCGTAGCCCTGCTGCACCAGCAGTGCCGCCGCAGCGGAGCTGTCCACGCCGCCGGACATGGCCACCAGAACCTTTTTCTTGCGCATACGATCGTTCTCCGTAGTCTATGTCTCCCGCGCCCGCATGGGGGTGTATGCACCGCCGTTCAGCGGCGGCGCATACTTTCGGGAAAATGTGGAAAGCTATCGGGCGAAGAGCGCCATAGCAGGCAGGGGCGCGTCCCTGCCGTGCCGCGGCGGCCCTCCGCCCGACAGCGTGTTCTTATTCGTCCAGATGCTTTGCCAGGAATGCCTCGTCGGGCAGCGCGTCCGCCAGCTCCAGCAGTACCCGCTGGAAGCCGCCGGTATAGTCCTCGATGTTCTCGCCCAGCGTCCCCAAAGCCCGTACCATCGGCAGCGCGATGGTGGCAGTGGTGCCCTGGTCCTCCCGGCTGTTCAGCAGCAGCTGGCCGCCGTGCAGCCGTGCGATCTGATGTGCCAGGGGCAGTCCCAGCCCCACGCCGCCGGCGACATAGTCCAGGGTCATGGGCCGCATATGCCAGCGAAACAGCATTTCCTGCCGGTCGGCAGGAATGCCGCAGCCGGTATCCTTCACCTTGATGAGCACATGGGGCTTCTGCACGGCCAGCGTCACCGTCACCTTTCCACCGGCGGAGCAGGCCTTCAGCGCGTTGGACAGCAGCTGCCACAGGGCCTGGCTCAGCCACGGCTCGTTGACAGCGGTGATGGCGTAGCGTTCCTCGCACACCATTTCCAGCTGCACGCCCTTCAGCTCGAAGGGGACCTCCGCCTCCCGGATGATCTCGTCCAGCCACACCTTCAGGTCCGTGTTTTCGGTGGGCAGCAGCTCCTTGCGGTTCAGCATAGAGGCGGACTCCAGGTTCTTTGCCAGCCGCAGCAACCGGAAATAGCCATGGTAGAGCATGGCGGCGTTCGCGTCCAGTATCGGATCCTCGTCCCGTTCATCGGCGGGGGCCAGCTTCTGCATCCCATAGTAGATATTGCCCAGTGCGGACCGTATCTGCATCGCCACCAGCGGCAGCCGCTCCATGTATACCTTTTCCTGCTGTGCCTGTTCCATGAGACCAGCCTCCTTCTGTTGTCAGCATACCAGTTTCCCGGCGCCATCAACCGTGCCAACTTCTGTCAGCTTGTTCACATCATATCAAATGCGGTGCAAGAATACAAGATTTTTATCAAATTTCCGCGAAACGAAAAAAAGTTTCAAAAAAGGCTTGCATTTTGCGGAATAACTGCATATAATTCTAAACATACCATACATTTAGGATATTCCATCAGAGAGGAAGATGTTTTATGAGCATTAAAGTCGGTATCAATGGTTTTGGCCGTATCGGCCGTATGGTCATGCGCTGCTGCATGGATCACCCCAACATCGAGATCGTGGGCGTTAACGACCTGTGCCCCGCCGATTACCTGGCCTATATGCTGAAGTTTGACACCATGCATGGCAAGTTCAAGGGTGAAGTTTCCTCCGAGGGCAACAACATCGTTGTCAACGGCAAGGCCATCCCCGTGTTTGCTGAGCGTGACCCCGCCAACCTGCCCTGGGCCAAGGTCGGCGCCGAGTACGTTATCGAGTCCACCGGCCTGTTCCTGACCAAGGAGAAGGCCGCCGGCCACATCGCCGCGGGTGCTAAGCACGTGGTCATGTCCGCCCCCTCCAAGGACGACACACCCATGTTCGTCTGCGGCGTCAACCTGGACAAATACACCAGCGATATGCAGTTTGTCTCCAACGCCAGCTGCACCACCAACTGCCTGGCCCCCATCGCCAAGGTCCTGCACGATAATTTCGGTATCACCGACGGCCTGATGACCACCGTGCACTCCACCACCGCCACCCAGAAGACCGTTGACGGCGTCTCCCTGAAGGATTGGCGCGGCGGCCGTGCTGCCTCCGGCAACATTATCCCCAGCTCCACCGGCGCTGCCAAGGCCGTAGGCAAGGTCATCCCCAGCCTGAACGGCAAGCTGACCGGTATGTCCATGCGCGTTCCCACCCTGGATGTCTCCGTGGTGGACCTGACCGTCAACCTGGCTAAGCCCGCCAAGTATGAGGATATCTGCGCCGCCATGAAGAAGGCCAGCGAGAACGAGCTGAAGGGCATTCTGGCCTACACCGATGAGGACGTTGTTTCCTCCGACTTCCTGGGCGACACCCATACCTCCATCTTCGACGCCAAGGCCGGCATCGCACTGACCGATACCTTTGTCAAGGTCGTCAGCTGGTACGACAACGAGATGGGCTACTCTGACAAGGTCCTCTGCCTCATCGAGCATATGTACAGCGTGGACCACAAGTAAATCGCTTACTACCGAAAGGTTTTCCTTCTTTTTGTTCCGCAGACAGCGCCGCGTCACGCGGCGCTGTCTGCATACAGAGACGCTGCGCGCCGCCTGTACAGAGGGGGAAAGCGCTTCCGGCGGTTTTTGAAAGAAAATCGACAGCGTGACAAATATTTTTCATTTACCCCCTACCATTCCACCGGATTGTATGGTACAATAGGTACAACTTACCTAAGGGTAACGCAAGGGAAAGGAACCCCGCCATGGAACAGAACTCCATTCTGCACACTACGCTGTCGCTGGACAGCGATATCCCCCTCTACGCCCAGCTGGTGGGCATCATCAAGCGCAGTATCTCCACCGGCGCCCTGCCGGTGGGTGCGCTGCTCCCCAGCGAGGCCGAACTGTGCCGCTGCCTGAGCATCAGCCGCAACACCGTCCGTCAGGCCATCGGAGAGCTGGAGGACGAGGGTCTGGTGGTCCGCAAGCGCGGCCGCGGCACCTTCGTGGCCGACCCCGCCACCAACCGCCGGGGTGTCCGCTATTCCTTCACCACCGAGGTCTCCTCTATGGGCAAGGTCCCCTCATCTACGCTGGTGGACTTCGCTGTAGAGGTCCCCAAGCCCACCGTCTGCGAGAAGATGGAGCTGCGGGAGGGAACGCCGGTCTACTGCTTCACCCGTGTCCGCAACGTGGACGGCGAGCCTCTGATCCTGGAGACCAGCTACTACCCTCAGTACATCTACCCCAATCTGACCCGCGATATGCTCCAGACCCACAGTTTTTACAGCCTGCTCTACCATGTGGGCATCGTCCCCTTCGCTGCGGACGAGAGCTATGAGGCCGTTATTCTGGATGACAGCTGTGCCGCCCTGCTGGGTGTGCCCTCCGGCAGCTGTGCCTTTTTCCACCAGCGGCTTACCCGTACGGAGGATGGCCGTATCTACGAGTATACCCGCAGCTACATACGCGGCGACCGGGTCCGCCTGGACGTACATATGCAGAAAAGCGGCATGAACTTCGTCCGCACCATCGACTGAATAGAAAAGCACCCCCGACAGGGGGTGCTTTTTCCGCATAAAGCCACGCCCAAAGGGCGGGGCTGCGCTGTTTACGACAGCAGCAGGCGTATCAGTACCCGGGCAATGGCATAGCCCAGCACGCCGCCGCCGATGACCACAGCCTGCCGATGCCGGCGGCTGTGGCCCACACCCGTTTCCGCTTGGCATGGGGCACCTGCTGGCTGTACAGCCGCTGATTTTCCCGGTTCAGGCCTACCAGTGCCTCCGGGTTCCGGGCGGACACCGCCTGTACGATAGCGTCCGCCATCCGGCGGCTGCCGCCCCTTTCGAGCCGCAGCGTGATGCTGCGCCCGTCATAGGTCAGCAGCTCCACCACGGTGCGCTTTGCCCACAGCAGTTTTAGGTCGTGACGATAGACCCACAGCACATCCGCCAGGGGCAGAACGATGTTCTGCCGCCGCCCGTACAGGAACGCCGTGCTCACCAGCGCGTCAGAGCGCCGGTCACCCTCCAGATAGTGGAATTCGCTCTCCGCCCGTTCCAGCAGCTTTCCCTTTTTCAGATGCTTCAGCGTGCTGTTCAGTTGTGCGGTGTACGAGGCGGCGCTTACCAGCAGCACAAAGGCGGCCAGCCCGAGGAAGCTGGCTATGAGGGACCAAAAGCTGCTCCCCGTGTCCGGTGTCAGCTCGCTGTCGATGTAATAGTCGCCGTAGGTGTACACAAAGTCCTCGGCGGTCATGCCGACAGCGGCGGCAATATCGTCGATATATGCCTCCGGCGTCTCACAGATTACGCCTACCAGACGTACCGGTGCCGGCGCGGTGGTCTCCGTCAGCGGGATATAGACGGCCAGCTCCGAGGGCGCGGCCGTATCGTCCGGCACTGCGCCGTCACCGCTGTCGTCAGCATAGGTATAGTCTACAATGTCCGCATACCGTGCGTATTCGGCGTCGTTCAGCTGCACCAGATAGCCGTATCCCTCCGTGTCCTCCGCCAGATAGAAGACCAGCTTGCGCCCGTCGCCCAGCGTCACCCGATAGGCCCAGGTGGTCATGTACTGCACGTCGATGTAGTTGTAGTCGCCCAGATAGATCTCGTCCCCGATGGGTACGGCCTCCGCTGCCGCACTGTCCCGCTGCGCCAGCAGCCCCAGCACGATACACCCCGCCGTCAGCAGGGCCAGTATACCGCCCACGATCCACCAGGCAGGGGAGTGTCTTACGTATCGGCGCATTTCCATATGTTGCCCCTCCAAATTTGTTGTGGTACGACATATTGTACCATATTCTGCCAGAATGTGCAATATCATTTCCCATAAACGGTATAAAAAACGCACCCCGGGTCTGACCCAAGGTGCGTTTTTACTCACAGTGCCGCTGCGCCGATGATGCCCGCCTCATTGCCCAGCCGGGCACATTCAATGACCGGCGGTGTCCGGTCGTGCCCGCCGAAGCAGTTGGCCGCCACATACGCCCGTATGGGGGCCAGCAGTCTCTCGCCCTGGCGGCTGATGCCGCCGCCGATGAGAACCTTTTCCGGCCCCAGAATGTTCACCAGGTCCGTGATGCCCGCCGCCACGTACACGCAGTAGCGGTCCACCACAGCCTGTGCCGCCG
>ENA-OOWN01000100-OOWN01000100.1-human-gut-metagenome-genome-assembly--contig:-NODE-100-length-76026-cov-149.829632_pt1 | contig 76026 bp, 73 predicted proteins | sample MGYA00241406_ERZ501319 | MGnify/ENA primary metagenome ERZ501319 (study PRJEB25962, sample SAMEA2042734) | human gut metagenome | biome: human gut; feature: human-associated habitat; material: faeces... | reverse complement strand
TTTAGTTCATCAACAAGTTCCTGAGCATATTTAATTGGGTCTTTAATGCCCTTAGTTATAAAGTCAGAAGCATAACCAATTGCTTTGTAAGATTTGTTTCTACCACCCTTGCCAGGAATGTAAGCTGACTGGTAAATTTGAATATATGTACCCTTCTTGGATGGTGATGTTTTCTTTAAAAAATAACGCATAAAAGACCTCCATCTAGTAAAAACACTTTAACACTAAATATTATATAGAACAAGAAAAAATTCAATATTTTTATTTATACTTTATTAATAAAGTATAAATAACTTCTTGAATCTATTGATTTTCTCCAAATTTTCTAGTGTTAAATCCTAAAGACGGGTATATCGACATTATTAGTTCCATCGCTTAATAACTATTTATACTAACCATCTTACACTTAGTGATTGTAAGATGGTTTTTTACTTTTTTAAAATTGTGTCTATGATTTTAAATTTAGAAATTTACGACATATATTTTTGGTTGTTAAAAGTATTAATTTTTGTTCATTTTGACTACCAAATTTAACGCAAAATATAGACTATATTGATAAAATATTAACAGTATGAAGCAAGAAAAATTTAATACTGAAGCAATAAAACAAGTTAATATCAAAGATAAAAATGACAAGATTAAATGCTTAATTTTTGACTTGGACGGAACACTGGTTGATACCTTACAAGATATCGCTGTCGCCGTCAATTATTCTTTGAGATACCACAATTTACCTACTCATGATATCGATAAATACAAAGAGTTTTTAGGTTATGGTTCCAGACACTTAATTAAAGCAGCGGTTGGTGAAGGCTACGATGAAGCTTTCTACGATGATGTCTACAATGTCTATATTGACTATTACACTGAACATCCTTGTGATTTTTCGAAAGTCTATAAAGGTATCACAAACGCTTTACAATATTGCTACAACACTTCATATTACTTAGTTATTATCACCAATAAACCTACTCCAATCGCTAAACAAATCGTTGATAAATTATTTCCAAATATGCAATTTGATCTTGTTATTGGTGATGGTTCAGGCTTCCCAAGAAAACCTAATCCAGAAGTTATCAACGCAGTTAAAAAGATGTTTTTAATTCACGAAGAGGAAATTGCTTACTTTGGTGATAGCGAAGTTGACTACTTCTTCTCCAAAAACTGCAACATTGAAAAATATTACTCATTCACTTACGGCTTTAGAACCAAAGAGGAACTTGTTAATATCGGTGTCACACACTTTATTGATAAACCAAATGAGATTGTAACAATGCTCCATAAAGAAGGTGCTTTTAAAGAAAATGGTCGTTTGACCCTTTCAATTATAAGTTACGTCCTTCTTTTATCGGTTCTTATCACCGATTTAACCATTGCTCTTTACTCTAATATCACTTGGGTTTACATCTCATTGTTTGTTGGATTTTTCATCGCACTACTACTTATGTTTGTCTACTTTAAAGAGTATGCAAGTAAGAAATCCTATCTAAATTATCGACTATTCCTAATTTCCATGTTCTACAACATTGCTGCAGGATTGCTCCTATCAGGATTCCTTGCTGATGAAAGTTTAACTGGAGATTTGAATTATATCTTCAACATAAAAACTCATATCACCATCTGCTACACATTATCGGGTGTTTTCTTCGCACTATGTTTAATCACAGCAATCTTTTATTTCTACAATAAGGCAAAAGTTAAAGGGAGGGAAACACTTAAATGATTATTCTATTTGGTCCATCTGCAAGCGGTAAAACTGAAGTTGCAAACATGTTAACTTACAAGTATGGCATCAAAAAAGTCATCACTTGTACCACACGAAACAAGAGAGTCGGTGAAGAGGACGACATTGATTACTACTTTGTCACTAAGGATCAAATTCTTAAAGAATTTAAAGAAGGCAATCTCATCGAGATGACTGAGTACAACCGCAACTACTACGGCACTAGAAAGAGTGAAGTAAGTGAAGATAAAGTCTTAGTCTTAGATCCATCCGGAGTTAAAAGCTTTCTTAAATATAAAAAAGATACTGACGCTGATATTGTTATCTTCTTTCTCTACGCAAGTGAAGTAACACGCTTTAACAGAATGTTAATTAGAAAAGATGATATCAACATCGCTCATCAAAGAATTGAAAACGATAGAACATTATTCAATTCAAAGACTTTACCTCAATACGATTATTTAATTAACACAGATAAAATAACCATTGAAGATGCCGCAAATCAAGTCTTCCTTGAATACATGAAATATCTTAAAAAAGTTTAATAAACATTGCCTCTAACTAATTAAGTTAGAGGTTTTTTCATAAATAAAAATCCTCTTAGTTCTTTTCTAAGAGGATTGTGCTTTCAATATGTAATTTAAAATTTAATCAGTTTTTATTGTTGGACTGAACCAACTGTGTAAACTTCGAATTCTTCGATGTTGGACCACTTACCTGCTTCACCATTAAATTCAAATTTAACACCAACAACATTTGCTAAACCGTTTGGATTTTCTTCATTGTTGAATGAAACAGTTGTGACGTAATCACCATCTGTAACAACCTTATCAGCTGAAACTTGGATCCATTCATCACTACCAGCAAGTTGATAATAGAAATTAAGAGTTGTAGGCATAATGGCGTCACCATCAACAACATACCAATAGATTTCTGCTCTATCAAGTGGCATTGAGTGTGGCTTTTCATACTTGATTTCAACAGTTCTTGGACCTAATTCATCGAAGTAACCACCGCCACCCCAGTTGTCGAAACCTTTTTCGTACTTACCATCAAACATCATGTCTGGCTTAACATAATCTGATTTTGTCCAGTTATATGTGACTGTCTTTTTAACAAATGAGGATCTGTTGATATTGACAGAGACAGGATCGGAGACAAGAACAGTAACATCTTGGTCGTTTCCTGTTAAATTGGTTGTGAAGTATTCATTGCTGAATAAGACTTCAGATTCATATGCGTAGCTGTCAGGTGCATTCAATTTTGTACCGACAATCTTAGCAGATTTGACACCGATATCGCCTAAGGTAACTTTGAATTCAGTGTTCTTTCTTAAGTAGACAGGATTGTCAACCAAAGAAGCAACATCTAAATCTTCATAGACGTAATCACCAGTTTCTTCATCCTTAACACCTGTGTTATAAGAAACACCAGCAACGTAGGAAGCAGAACTTGCGTCAACACCTAATAAGAACTCACTACCAAGGTAAATATGCAATCTAGCATCTTTTTCTTTCTTAACGAAAGTGGCAGTGTAAACTGGGCTCTTGTCATCACCAGAAGCTTCGAACTTGAGTTCTGTTGAAGTGAAGTCATTAATCTTCATTGCTGCTTTATCAATGACTTGACGACCATCCATTAAAACTGGTGATGTGTATCTGACATAGACAGTTTCACCGATAGCGAAATCGCTAGGATTTTTAACAGTACCAGCGGCATCAGTGTAAGACAAGTACTTAAGTGAAGATAAGGTGATATCTTCATTATTTGCGTCACTATCATAGATTGAAGTGATGAAGTAACTTGTTAAACCAGATGATGGAAGTGCCATATCAGTAAGTGTGTGTTCAACACTAACTTCTTTGGTTCCTTCTGCAACTTCTGTTGAATATTCAACTGAGACATATTCTTCAGAAATTAATGCACTGGATTTTGTATCGATAATAGCAAATTTATAACTAACGGTACCAGCATCAACGATACCAGCTTCGTTAACATAATCACCTGTTGCAGTCTTTCTATCAGAACCGACTGTTAGTGGATGAATTGTTGAATAATCATCATCAGAAACTAAAACACCAACTGAATATCTTGAATCGATGCTCTTTGCCAAGGTGACTTTGAAGGACATCTTAGTTAACTTATCGATTTCAGGTGTAGTTGAAGATGTGGAAGAGCTTGATGATGAAGAGGATGAAGTTGAAGAAGATGTAGATGAGGAGGTGGATGATGAAGTTTCACCTCCTGTTGAAGTTGATGAGGAAACAGTGGAAGAATCTCCACCGACACAGCTTGTTAATGGTGTACAAAGTAAGGAACAAGCTAATAAAGATAAAAGTTTACTCTTTTTCATACTATCTAATCCCTCCTAATTAATCATTAACAACAAACTGAATTGTGTAAGTTTGTGTAACTAAACCATCTTCGGAACGAACCATAACCAAGGTCTTACCGTATGGATTTTGTGTATTTAAAATTGTAACTCTACCGTTTAAAGCAGCATCTGCTGTAACGACAGGAACATCTTCACCTTTATTCAAGGCATAGGTGTAATTGGTTGTAAATGGAGAGAAGCCATCGATGGTCTTACCAGCAACCTTCAAATCACCTAATAATGCTTCATTTGATAAGTAGTAAGCAAGTGGGTCAGTGTAACCCATAACTCTGATTTCACTAACTTTGAGCATTGTGTTATCACCGTTATTAGCGTGTGAAATATTGTCAATGTCATTGAAGTGGAATGTGAAACGTAATGAGGTTGTTTGAACTTGGTCGAATGTGACATTGTTGAAGTAATTTTCATAATCTTCAGCGTAACTCTTATCGTTGTAAACATGGAAGTTATCTCTACCTAAAGCATTGCCTTGGACATTGCTAACTTCTTGGTAAACACCTGCGGAATTCAAGTATTCAATTTTAACTTCATCTGGTGCAATCCAAGCATGGTCGATTGCGCTACCTAAGAATAAGAGGCTTGCAGAATTGACAACACTGGAACCTGCGAAATGAATTTCAACCCAGTCATCTTGACGTAAGACATCGTGGTCCTGCCAGTTACCCCAACCGTTATTATTACCTAATACACCATCGGTAACATGTGATGCATCGTGGACACCTTCTGAGTAGCTGCAGCTGACATCTTGCTTGTAAGCAACGTTAACAGGTGTTAAATCAGGTTCTTCAGTCATTTCGATGACTCTGACTGTTGCGTAGATAACTTGGTCAGTATTTTGATACTTGTAAGTACCTTTAACTAAGAAGGAACCGACGTAATTCAAATCGTTTTCATCGATTGCTTCCCAAGTGATGGCTTCGGTTTCAGTTGTTGTGCCATCGTTAGCTAATAAGATAGCTGTACTTGGAAGTGTAGGTTGTGTGCCAAGAGGAGTTGTAACAGCAATTGATTGAACTGCTTGTGTAACTTGACCGACAACAGAGATAATTGCATTTGCTGTAACACCTTCGTAATCTTGAACTGTACCAGTGATGTGGATTTCGTTATCGTGAGATAAATCATCATCGGTAATTGCTGCTGTATCCCAAACAACAGTACCTTGTTTTGTTCCACCATCAACACCAAAGAGATTAACTTGGGCAGGAAGCGTTGCAACTAATTCTTCCTTAGTGATGCCAACTTTAGCGATGAAGCTAACTGTTTCAGCAACATATTCAACTGTTGATTGACCAGTTTGATTTGGATCAACTGTGACAACTGTTGTTTCACCAGTTGCTAGACCATCAGATCTTGCTGTGATTGTGAAGCTACCAGCATCTCTTGTTGATCTAACAATAATCAAAGCTTTACCCATGAAGGCTGAACGTTTCCAGACGCCATCATCGGATGCTTTATATCTTTCCATGGAGGTTGGGTCACCGTTATCAACACCAAGGATTTCACCATCACCCTTAATAGAGAAGTAAACTTCGTTACTTGCATTGGGATCGATGTTACCTGCTTGGTCGGTGATATCAACTGTGATGTAGCTAAGAGCTTGACCATCAGCGTCGATTTGAACCTTTTCAGGAGTTAATTTGACCTTTTCAGGACCGCTGGAGTATGCAACTGTGTCAGAACAGATTGCAGCTCTCTTATCACCACCTGCTGCTTCTGCTTCTTCAGTAGATTGATCATAAGCACGGGCGATAACTTTCTTACCTTTAACTTCAGACCAGTTGAGTGTGAAGATTTGGTAAAGTTTATCTGTATAATCACTAGGGTTACCTTCTGGTTCTTGAGTTGTCATGTATGGGTTTGTACCACCGATTGAAGAATCGGTAACATTAACTTGTTTCCAGTCTCTTCTTTCGACAACTTTTTCGGTACCATCATCATCAACAATTGCTAATTCAACAGATTTCATGTTGGAGCTAACCCATAATTGAATGGTGTTACCACCATCTAAAGAAATAGCATTTCTTAAATTGTTGTCATCAACGTTGATGTGGTTGACAATCTTAACGAATGGTTCAACTTCTGGTGAGACCCATTGAGATTTAAGCATGTAGAATTCTGCCTTAGGGAAACCAGCAGTATCAACTGAACCGTAGTATGAGGATTTAGCGGAATTTGCACCACTATCGAATGGTTGAGGTTCACCGATATAGTCAAAACCTGTCCAGATGTATTCACCTAATGAATACTTGGAGTTTCTATCCCACTTCCATTCATCAGTTTGACTTGCGAAGTGGTTGGAGATATCCAATGAGGAAATTTGTCTATCTAAGAATGGAACTGTACCATTTTTGATGTCAAAGACACCTCTTGACTTCCAAGCGGAAGCATTTTCTGAACCAAAGACAATCCAATCCTTGTATCTTGAATCTGTACCATATTTTTCATATCTTTGATTACCAGGATAGTTTAAGCCGACTACATCAAGTTTACTAGCAACATTCCAAGATGAAGAACCAACACTATCCAAAGCTGTACCAGCACCATGCCACATTGGGAAGCCCATTGTAATTGCTCTGGTTGGGTCAGATTCTCTGACATCAGCAATCAATCTATCAGCAGTATCAGTTGACCATTCACCATTGTTGGTGTCATAAATTTCATTACCGATTGACCACATGATGATGGAAGGATTATTTCTATCTCTTCTAACTGACATCTTGATATCGTAGTCAGACCATAATTCGCCTTCTTCAACCAATTGGTGACCTTCATTTGTTGGAACAGGTTGTGCGAAATTCAAATGGTAGTCATCACTGTTCTTAGCGGTAGTCCAGGTGTCGAAGAACTCTTCGAAAACTAACATACCGTTTTCGTCACAAGCCTTAAGCATTTGACTTGCAGGAACGTTATGTGAAGTTCTGATTGAGTTAACACCCATATCACGCATGATTCTAATTTGTCTTTGCAAGGATTCTTCGTAGCTGACAGCACCTAAAGAACCTTGGTCGTGGTGCATACAAGCACCGTGGATTTTCGTATATTTACCGTTTAAGTAGAAACCTGTCTTTGTGAAAACAATTTTTCTGAAACCGTAACGGATAATTTGGGTATCGATAACATTATCTTCTTCATCAATAATTTCAACTTTGAAATTGTAGAGATTTGGATTTTCGGTATCCCAAAGTTTAACTGTGGTTGTTAATGTGTGATTATCTGATAATACAACTGTTCTACCTGGTTCAACAAGAGTTGCATCTGCTGATGTCCAAGTTTGGTTATCAACAACTTCATTTGTGTTGTAATCCAACAATGAAATTCTAAGTCTTGCATTCAATGATGAATCAGAAGAAGTGTTAGTAACTTCAGCAGTAATCTTAGTTTCAACATTTTCACCTGTTGGGACTGCAGCAGTTTCTGCTTCATAGGTTGAATCAACCTTTCTGAAATCACTACGGCTATAACCTGCAACAGAGTTTTGGATGGTGATACCATCTTTAACAAAGTGAGTAGGTTCATCAACAGAGATTGTGACGTCTCTATTAATACCAGCACCTGCGTACCATCTGGAAGAGTTCTTACCGTTACCTAATGGGGAATCAATTCTAACAGCGATGGTGTTAATTTGATCATTACCGTACAATAAGTTGCCAGATAACTTGTACGAGAATGGGGTGTAACCGTAAGGATAATTACCTAATAATTTACCGTTTAAGTAGACACTGGAATTCATGTAAGCACCATCAAAATTGATGTATACATCTTTATCCTTAAATTCTTCTGGAACTGTGAACGTCTTACGATACCAACCGATACCTGCAGGAAGTTTACCCATAGCAGCAGGAATGGATGAATCGAAATCTTGTTCGATAGACCAATCATGAGGCAAATTTAATGTTCTCCAGCTTGAATCATCATAGGATGGATTGACAGCTTCTGGAGTATCCCCTAAAGAGAATTGCCAATCATAATTGAAGTTAATTGCTTCACCGTCAGTTGGTGTTACAAGTTGTTCACCATCAATGGCTTTGTTGATGTTGTGATCAGCAATGTCAATTGAGGCTAAACTGATAGCACTACCTGTCAGGAAAGCAACACTCATGAATGAAAGTGATTTTAGTTTTTTTCTCATAAGTACCTCCCTAATAAAAAACTACAGCCTAATTATATAACCTTGAAAGTGCTTTCGAGTTAAAAATAATAAATTTAAAAAGTGCTTATTTTAAGGTAATTTTTAACGTAATTTTCATATGTAAGCGCTTTATGCTCACCCATTTATCTATCATTTTTGACACAATCAATTACTTGTTTATGCTGCTTAAATAAAGAATTTTATTAAACTTTACAAAAAATTTTTTCATATTAATTTCTCATTAAAAAAGCTTTCAGAAATCAAATTTTACTCTGAAAACGGTTTAATTAATTTACACAAAAAAACTGGCTCAAGTGAGCCAGATTAGTTACATAATTTTTGCTTTAGTTTCTTCAGCGGCAGGAATTACTTTATCTTCCTTCAAGGCTTCCATTTCCTTATCATCTTTAGTAACAGTGAAAGCATTTTGAGCCAAGAATTCGGAGAGAAGTTTCTCTCTTCTTTCCTTAGCAATCTTAACTGAATCGTACTTGTTGGAGTAGTAGAAGAATGTGAGAATCAAGCCGATCATTCCAATAACAAGTAAGATAGTTCCAAAGATTCTGAAGTCAACTAAGCCTAATCCGATTAAACTTCCGAATGATTTTTGAGCAAGGTAGAGTGGGTTTTCGGTAATAGGCGTGATATTCATTGCACAGATACCTAAGATTGAAAAGACAAAACCTGTAACCCAAATTACACCGAAAAGTGATAACCAAAAGATTTCAACTCTAGTGACTTTAGTTTGTTTTTCTTTATTAGCCATTGTTATACCTTTTATTTAGCTTGTTCTGCAGGAGTTTGAGATTGTTTTGCTCTCTCAAATCCTTTTCAAACTCGATGAGTTCGTTGTATGTCTTTGTGAATAAACCAGAATATTCTTCATGTGCCTTAGAGATGATTGGTGAGAAGATATTTGTGTATTCAACAAAGAATTGTCTCATATCTTGAGGTTTGACACCATTTAATAATTCATAGTCAGAGAACTTGAGTTCACCGGTGTAGACTTTGAAACCTTCGGTGAATTTCTTTTGTGCTGCCATGAATTCATCATCGTGTTCTTTGGAGTGGTTGACGATGAAGTTTGCAATACCGAATAATCTTTCCATTTCTTTAGCAATGAATTTGACGGATGGATCTTCAAAAGCTTTGCCAGATTTTGGATCGATATCTCTGTTTGGATCGTAGAAATTTTTAACTGCGTTGTTGAATTGGATGAACTTGGTGTTTAAAAGCATAGCCATGATTCTTAAAACAAGTGAACGGTAGAATCTATCATCCAAATCTAACATACGAATAAATTCATCTTCCAAATCTTTTGTAGGTTTCAAAGATTGTCTGAAACCGTTCAAGATATCGGTTAATGTTTCGTGGATGCCAGCGATGTAGTCGATTAAATCCATGAATAAGGATTCTTCAACTCTGAGGGATTGAGTACCATCCTCAGCATGAACTAAGGTAACAATTCTTGAATTTTCAGCATAGACATCATTGTAGAAATTATTAACTTGTTCTTTGATCTTGGCACCTGTTTCGCCATTGTTCTTGCAGAAGTTTGAGAATGGAGTATTTTCAGCTGTCATTCTCTTTAAAATATCTCTTCTAATTAAATATTTGTGAACGGAAAAACCTTCCTTAGGTGGATTGACAAAATATTCTAATGTTTCACGAAGGACTATTGAAATTTCATAAATACCAAAAATGTATCTTTCACTTAAATTCATTAAAAAATTACCTCCAAATAGTTCTTGTTTAAACCTTCCATATAATTATAAAACACATAAAAGTTTTTTATCATTAATATAATTATAAAATCTTCTTTTTGAAGTTGAATCTGACTAAATCTTCCTCATTAATAAAATCGTCATAGATATAATCTGACAATTCTGAAACTTTGTTGACCCAATGCAACGCATGGTGTTTAACTCTTGGATGGGAATGATTCATGCAGAATGAGTGAGGAAATTCTTTGAATAAGCAGATATCATTTCCAGAATCTCCAACAACGTAGACTTCGTTTTTATCGATTCCTTGCTTCTCAATATACCTTTGCAATGCTAAAGCTTTTGTCGCATTTACTGAAGTTATTTCAATAGATGAATCGGAATCAACCACATTAACTTTATCTCGATAATGTTCTTTCAAAAGTTTAGAAAACTTGTAAGCATCATCAAAATTAGTTTTTCCTAAACCGAAATTGATAACAAGTTTATAAATCTTCTCAGTTTTAATCTTATTGATAAATTTATTCTTGTTAAAAATTAAAGATTCCCTATATGAAAATCTTAAAGCACCAACTGCTTTAACAATTAAATCGAGGGCGACATTCATCTTTGAATAGACAAGCATTCCATTTGCTAAGTCAAATAGAAGCCAACATTTGATACCTTCATAATCTTGATATTTATTGAAGATTTCCATGATGATATCGTTATTCAAAGGATTCAAATCGTAAATCTGATCGTTTTCATCGACTGTGAAACCACCATTGCAACCGATGTAACCAATCTTTGATTTAATCTTTTTTTCAATCTTGTGCTTTAATTTAGGATTTCTTCCTGTGATGCAGACAACTTTTCCGCCATTTCTTGCAAAATCAGAAAGGAACTTTACATTGTCCTTATCTATCAACGATAAATATTTTTTAGGATAAAGTAAAGTTCCATCTAAATCAGTAGCGATAAGTTTAATTTGATTATTAGACATTTTTATATCTAATTAATTGTAAGTTTAGTAAAGATAATTATTCTTGAACTTCGATTAAACCGAAGGCACCGTCATCACGGTTGTAGATGACATTTACTAAACCAGTTGCAGAATCGAGATAAATGAAGAATGAGTGACCTAAAGCTTCCATTCTGGTGATAGCTTCATCTTGATCCATAGGGGTTAATGTTAATTGTTTTTTCTTTACGATAGTAGGAACTTCATCTTCCATCTCTTGTAAATAATCGAAACGGAAGCCTTTTGCTAAATTTTTATGTTTAGTCTTTCTTTCAATTTGAGTTTTAACTTTTCTCATTTGACCTTCAAGACGATCGATTGCCAAATCGAGAGCAGCATACATATCAGTATCGACAACTTTAACACGTAAATTGATACTGCCTGTATTGATTGAAATTTCGATAGTTTGATCTAATTTACCAGTAGATACTAATACAGTAGCTGTGAGTTGATCAGGATTTTCAAAAAGTCTTTCAATTCTTTCTAATTTCTTTTGAATTTGAGCATTCATTGATTCTGTAATTTTAACGTTTTTACCAATTACTGAAATTTTCATAAGACATTTTTTCCTTTCTGGTTATTAGTATTATAGCGAAAATTTAAGAATTTACTCGTCAAGATAATACTAATAAGTAGCCGTGAAATATATTATGAAATGACTTGAATATTTGGTCTAAATAATAAGAAAATTAATATAGTGTGAAAACACTTAAAACAATTATCTTGGAAACTACAATTATTCTACGTAGAAATTACCGAATAAATTTAAAATAAATTCTATTAACCAACCATCTCATTTGATAATTTAAAAATGGCAACTTCTTAAAAAATTACTATATTAAATATATATATAAAAGAAAATGCTGTGTATCCCTGATTAAACTAGGTTTGCACAGCATTTTTAGATTCAATACTAAATTACTAATTATTTCTTATTAACTTTATGTAAGAGAAGAACCATCTCTCTTAAAACTTTGCAAGCAACTTGAGTAGAAACCTTGCTTGGATCGTAATCAGGAGAAAGTTCAACAATGTCTGCACCGACAACGTTATGTAAGTTACTCATCAAAAGAATAGCATCTTGCAATTCTTTGTAGGTGATACCACCTGCTTCAGGAGTACCAGTGCCAGGGAAAACACTTGGGTCTAAGACATCCAAATCGATTGTGATATAAACTGGTTTATCTTTAAGTTCTTCAACAACTTTATCTAAACCAACAGTATCAAATTTTCTTTGGTGAATATTTTTACTTGCCCAGACGAATTCACTTCTATCACCGGAACGGATACCGAATTGATACAAGTTAGCTTTGGAGTGGTCAAGCATATCGTAACATTTTCTTAAAACAGTTGCGTGAGAGAGTTCTCTACCTAAGAATTTTTCTCTTAAATCGGTATGAGCATCGAAGTGAATGATGTTAACATCTGGATATTTCTTAACAATTTCTCTCATGACACCATAAGTTGTTAAGTGTTCACCACCAATCATCATTGGGATTTTTTCATCATCCAAAATATTCTTAACTGTTTCGGAAATAGCGTCCAAATCTTTTTCAACGTCACCCATTGGCATTTCGATATCTCCGATATCGCATGTTGGGTAATCCTTCAAATCCATATCAAAATATGGGGAATACCATTCCATTCCGATTGATTCTGCTCTTATTGCAGGACCAGCAAATCTGGTGCCAGGACGGTAGGAGCAAGTTGCATCCATTGGTGAGGAGAAGATAACAACTGAGCTATCTTTATACTCTGCATCGCAGGATTGGAAAACAGATAAATTTCTTTGATATCTATTTTTAGTAGTCATAATTAATCTCACTTTCTAAGTACCATTCATTTCTATCGATAACAAGTACTTTTCCTTCAGGGGAGTCAGAAAGAAGGACACCACCTTGATTCTGATAAAATTCAATAAGGCTAACTGCCTGTGAGGTGATCATTTCACCTGGAATAGCAAGAGGAATACCTGGTGGATAAACCATGAGTGATTCCGAGCAGATTTCACCGATCGAATCCTTTAAATCGACCAATTTCTTTGGAGCGTGGAACGCTTGATTTGGTGTACAAAGAAGCGGTGGTTGGCTGTATTTAAATTTAGGAACATTCTTACTCTTTTTGATTGCGTAATATCTAGCAGAAAGTGTCTTTAAACCTTCAACTAAACGGTCGATATGCTCCTTAGTTGAACCTAATGAGATGATACATAATACCAAACCGACTTCAGCTAGTTCAAGTTGTACATTGAACTCATTTTTAAGCATTCTGTAAACTTCAAAGCCTGATAAACCTAAACCTGTAACTTTAATCATGAGTTTAGTTAAATCGATGTCGTTACGACCATCTTTGGTGCAGTAGGATTTATCGTAGACTTTGATACCTTTAATCTGATGAAGTTTTGTTCTTGCGTATTTAGAAAGGTAAAGAACATCATCCATCAGTTTTTCACCTTCAAAATAAAGTTTCTTTCTAGTTACATCAATACTTGCAAGTAATAGATGGTTAGGTGAAGTTGAAGAAAACATTGCAAATGCCTTCTTCAAAGCAAATTCATCAATTCTCTTAGTGTTGTAAAGAATAATTGATGATTGAGTTAAACTACCTGCAGTTTTATGGAGTGATAAAGCTGAACAATCTGCTCCAGCATCCATAGCTGCCATAGGTAATTTATCTGAGAAATATAAGTGTGAACCATGAGCTTCATCGGCGATAACAATCATGTCGTGCTCATGAGCGTAATTTACAATTTTAACTAAGTCTGAAGCAATGCCAAAATAAGTAGGATTAATTACAAATACTGCTTTTGCTTCAAGATGTTCGTCTATTGCTTTCTTGTAGTTTTCAAAAGGAACACCATTTGCGATACCTGTTTCTAAGTCGTAATCAGGTGTGACAAAGATTGGAACTGCTCCAGAAAGAATAAGTCCGTTGATGATGGATTTATGAACATTTCTTGGAAGAATGATCTTATCATTCTGCTTTAAAATGCCAACAAGCATAGTAAGAATTCCACCTGAAGTTCCGTTAACTGAGAATAAACATTTCTCAGCGTGGAAACATTCTGCACAAAGTTCTTCACTCTCTTTGATAACACCAGTTGAATGATACAGATTATCTAAACCAAGAGGTGCGTTGATATCCAATTTATAAATCATACTACCAGCAAAATCGGATAAATCAGTATGATAATTTCCCATTTTATGACCTGGGACATCAAAAGGTGCGGGATTACTTTGTACGTAGTTCCACATCGCAGTGAAGAATGGAGTCTTTTTCTGTCTTTGATCTAAAGTATCGTTAGCCATGTAGTTTTCCTTAAAAACAACAATATTATAGATATATTATTTTTGATTATTTACAAATTTTAATATCTCTTCGACTTTATCCAATTTTTCAAATGGTAAATTTAAATCAGGACGACCAAAATGTCCATAATTTGTGAGTTTGTGATATTCAAATGTAGGTTTGAAAAGTGATAAGCTTTCGATGATATTTCTAGGCGAAAAATCGAAAACGTTGTAGAGAACTTCCAAAATTACATCTTCACTTACCTTGTTTGTTCCAAAAGTATTTACGTTGATAGAAATAGGCTTGGAATAACCGATTGCATAGGATAATTGGATTAAACATTTGTCACAGAGTTTACTTGCAACAATATTTTTTGCTGCGTAACGAGCATAATATGTTGCAGAGCGGTCAACTTTTGTTGGATCCTTACCTGAGAAAGCACCACCTCCATGAGGAGCGTAGCCACCGTAAGTATCAACAATAATCTTTCTACCGGTGACACCGGTGTCACCTTTTGGACCACCGATAACAAATTTTCCAGTAGGATTGATAAATAATTTATAGGTAAGAGGAAGGTTAAATGAACTGACAACAGGATTGATAACTTTCTCGATAAGTTCATTCTTGAATGCTTCTAAATTGATATTATCATCGTGTTGGCAAGCGAAGACGATTGTATCAATCTTGATATCGTCTTTGTCAGTGTAATCAATTGTTACCTGGCTCTTCATATCTGGTCTAGCGTGATTCAATTTACCTTCTTTACGTAAATTTGAAGCGACTCTGACAAGCTTATGTGCAATAACAATTGCTAATGGCATGTAGTTATCAGATTCGTTTGAAGCAAAACCGAACATGATACCTTGGTCGCCAGCACCAAAATCACCATCAGCACGGTTGACACCTTGAGCGATATCAGGTGATTGTGTGTGGATAAAATTTGCAATTTTAACTGTGGAATAGTTAAAACCGTATTCATCTTTGTCGTAGCCGATATCTTTGATGACATCTCTAGCAATCTTTTCATAATCAACTTTATTTTTAGTTGTAATTTCACCAGCTAAAACGAGTTGATTCTCAGTTGCAAGAACTTCACAAGCACAGCGGCAAGCAGGATCATCCTTAATGGCTGCGTCTAAAATAGCATCAGCAATTTGATCACAAACCTTATCTGGATGACCTTCAGAAACTGATTCGGATGTGAATAATATTCTCTCTTTTTTGCTCATAATACTCCTTTCCGTATTCATGTTTATTGGATTATGAAACAATTTATTGAATAAATACTAAATTGGTTTTTAGCGATTTGCTAAATCTTGTTTATACATTTTTAATGCTTTAGCAATTTGGTCTGGGCAGCTTGTACCCTTGGTATGGCATTCAACGCCTTCCAAACAATTGATAACTTCATCAATTGATCTTCCTTTAACTAAGGCAGCGATACCTTTCAAATTACCGTTGCAACCACCGACGACTCTTAATGAAACAATCTTGTCATTTTCGTCAATTTCAAACTCCATTTCTTTGGAGCAAACACCTTGTGGTTTATATTTGAAAATTTTAACCATATTTACCTTCTCCTTTTTATTCTTGCACGATCTTTAAATGGTGGCATTCTCACTAAAAGCATGCGGCAGATTATGGATAATAATAATCCTGCTAACATTGAAAGAAGTGCTAAGATTGCAAGATAACTAATTATATAAAATTGCATTGAGATGAGGGCGTACATTAGCACCTGTCCCGTTGCGTGGAATAAAGCAGAAACAATAGAAACAGAATAGATGGAACATTTCAAAAACTTGTAGAGTATTATTGAAATAATAACCGCAAATGTCGAACCAGAGAATGAAAGTAAAAATCCCGTTCCAAAACCGGTGGAAATTAAGCTAACCAATAAAATTCTGAAGTAAGTTACTGCTAAATACTCCTTCCAATCAATATAAAATAGAACGAATAATCCTACAATATTTGCTAATCCCAATTTAAAACCAGGAATAGGGATTGGAATTACAATAAGGTTTTCAAAGTAATGAATTACACTAGCAAGGGCGACAAATAATGCAATTCTTACGATACGTTCAATGGATAGATTACGCATCTGGCAAATCAGGATCAACGTAGCCACCAACGATAACTATCGAAAGATGATTTGGATCGCAGATAATTGGAACGTTGGAATAGGAGATAACTCCCTGATGAGAACAGATCTTTCTAGGGCTAGTTTCCTGGACAACTTGAATGGAATGGTCAACGATTCTAACTTCAACTGTGTCGCCTACAAATTCAAATTCTTGACCATTTTCATTAGGTTTGATGTTATTTTTTGAATCTCCGGTAATACCCATCTCTCTAGTGATAACTAATGGGTCATGCTCCTCAGTGATAGGTCTGTAGTAAATAACCTGCTGACCATACGAGATTTGAACGTAACTCATATCATCAACGGTGTGAGTCATACCGAAAATTGTGTACATTAAAAGGGCAACTACAAGTAAAATTGAAATAGCAATTACAATCACATCACGCACGTGTAAATTGTAGCGTGGATTAATTTTACTGTTGTTACCCATTATTTGCACACTAAAGTTTAGAGAGTAACTTTAACCTTCTCTCCGTTTGGACCTGTAGAATTGTTTAAATATTCAACAACTTCGTTTGCTTTGTCAGCCTTGATAACTTTGCATTGCTTGACATGAGTTTCTTTTTCAGAAAGTAATGCATCGACTAAACCGGAACAACCAGGATAGCCGCAAGCACCGCAGTTAACACCTGGCATAAGCTTCATAACTTCATCTTTTCTAGGATCATCTTTAACAGAGAAGTATTTAACGAATAATGCGATAAGTAAACTGAATAAAATAGCTGCACCTAGTAATAAAAGTAAAATATACAAATATTCCATAGTTACCTCCTTTATTTGATTGATTTTTCTTTCTTCATCTCTTCGATGAATTTCTTCTGCTCAATTTCAAGTTCCTTCTTTTTCAAAGGTTTAACTGCTTCAAGAGGGACGTAGAGTTTTCTAGTCCCATCCTTGAAGAAATATTCTTTAATTGAGAATTCTTCCTCCCTTGAGTTGCAAGAAAGCATGCAACTTGCGCAGCCGATATCCTCTTTTGGACAATCTTCTGGGCGTTTAACTTTCTTGTTAACAAGGTAGAAAATAGCGTATAAGGCAACAAGTACAACAACGACAGGGATGATGTACAAGGCGTTGTAATTAAAGGTTAAAAACACTTAATTAACCCATCATTCCAGATAAGCCTAAGAATGCAAGAGCCATACCGGCAGTGCAGATTAAGCCAATGGCTGGACCTTTGAAACCACGAGGAACCAAAGGATTGTTTTGGATTCTTTCTTGAATTGCAGAAAAGACGTAGATAACTAAGAAATAACCTAAAGGTGTACCGATGATTGTACCTAATGTTGTACCGACGGAAACAGCTTCACCACCTGTGTAAGCGACTGATAATGCGACGCCTAAAACAACACAGTTTGTGGTGATTAAAGGTAAGTAGATACCTAAACTCTTGTAAAGGCTTGGAACGAATTTCTTGATGAAGATTTCAAGAAGTTGGACAAAGCTTGCAATGACAAGAATGAAGATGATGGTGTTCATGAATGTAACACCGATGAGTGCAGTTAAATAGGATAAACCCCAGCAGATGAGTCCAGATAAGATGGAAACAACTGTTAAGGCAAGACCCATACCGGTAGCAGTCTTCTTATTGGAGGAGACGCCAAGGTAGGAACATAAACCTTTGGTACCGGATAAAACAACGTTGTTAACAAGTAAACTACCAAAGAATGCAACGATAAATGACATGATTATTTGACCTCCTTAGCTGTTTCTTGTTTTGCTTTTGCTAATAAAGCTTTCTTTGCTTCTATAGCTTTCTTAGTCTTTCTATCAGAATTCCAAAGTCTGATTGTGGTAAAAACACCTAAGACCAAGCCGAAGACGATGAAGCCACCAGCATTTTGAGTAAGTAAAGGAATCTTGATTGCTTCTAAAGGTAAGAAGGAAAAGATTTGCTTGTTAGTGAATGGGTTAACAAATGTGATACCACCAGTGCCCAAAACTTCTCTAAAGAATGCGATGATTAAGCAAGCGAGTGCGAAACCGATTGACATGCCAAGAGCATCCAAAACGGATTTACCAACACTGTTCTTCCTTGCGAAGGCTTCAGCACGACCTAAGATGATGCAGTTGACTGTGATTAAAGGAATGAAGACACCCAAAGATGTGGAAAGTTCAGGTGTGAATGCCTTTAAAAGTAAATCAACAATGGTAACAAGTGAAGAGATGATGACGATGTAGACAGGAACTCTGATTGTGCTTGGAACAATCTTCCTAATAAGTGAAACGAGTAAATTAGAGAAGAATAAGACAATGAGAACTGCAACTGACATACCGAGTGCATTGTTGATTGATGTTGTTGCGATAAAGACTGGACATAAACCGAGTAAGCCGACTAAGAGTGGATTCTCTCTGATGATGCCGGCTGTGAAAGTTTTTAACAATACATTTTCCTTTTTATCAGGAACTGAAGTATTGATTGGTTTAGCATTAATATTTCTTTCTTCCATAATTATGCCTCCAATGAGCTGATGGCTTCACCAGCAGCGTTAAGTGCTTTGACCATAGATGGTACGGTTAATTCAGAGCTTGAACCTGTGATGATAGCATCACCTTTTTGTGTTCCTGGGTCAGAACCTAAGATATAGGCTTGATCCACTTTACCAATCTTGGTTGATGTATCGAAAATGGCATTGATAATTTGCTCGTACAAAAGATTTGATTCTGTATTCAACTCGGAATCGTCGATTAAATAAATTTGATCAAGAACTAAATCATCATTATGTTCGTAAATTACAGCGCCGAAAATAACATTACCAAATTGAGGTTCAATACTTTCAAGTTTGGCGTAATAACCTTTGGTTGAAGTAGCATTTTCTCTTTGATTTTCGTATTCAAAGGTGTAAAGCTCTAAAACGTTTTCGGTTGCTTCGTAAGCGGTCTTGACAACAGAGCCTTCCTTCAAGTTATCACCAACAATTGCGGTGATTGCTTCTGGGATTGAAGTTTCTGTATCACTACCATCGCCACCTTGATTGTCATCGCCACCTTCACCGGTGTAAGTTGCACCGACACTGTTATAGTGTTTCAAGCAGTAATCAACTGCATCTTGAACAACAGGTGTAGTTTTTTGAGCAGTACCAGAAGTTTGGATGTATTGAGTGAAATCTTCACCAGCTTGATAACCAGGAACAACGGTGATATTTGTGTAGGCGTTAACACCTAAACTATCTTCACCAGCGTTTGAATTCAATTTGAATGCGTAAACAGAGCCGTTACCCTTGCCACCAACGATAATCATTGAAACGACAAGTGAACCGGAATAACCTCTTTCGGTTGTGATGGTGTAGAAGCGGACTGATTCAGTGTCAGTACCTTCCATCAAAGGTTCAGTGACGTAGCACTTTGCAAAAACGTTGATATTTTTATTATTGCCAGGAATAGTGTCGAAACCTTCAACGCCATCCAAGCCTTTTGTAGTATCGAGTTTGCCTTCAAGCAAGGTGTAAGCATCGTTGTATTTTTGAGCTTCTTGGTGCTCTAAAACAATTGGATTTGTGCCGGCGTAAACACCGACAACTGCACCACCAGCAACTAAGCAGGTAATACCTAATACTAAAGGATATTTGATAAAGTTAGACATCTTCTTCTTAGGAGCTTTAGTAGTCTTATTTGTATTAATTTCTGACATATTTAACCTCCTTATCCTCTAATAATATTTGCTGCTTGGGCTAAAGCAGACATAACATCTGGAACTGTTTCTGCACTTGATGGAGCAGTATTGACATAGAAATCTTGGATATTTGATGAAGAACCAAGATCGAATTCATGGTTGATTGAGTTGATTTCAAGTTTAGTTGATAAATCAAAGATCAATGAGATGAAATGTTCATATAAACCATTATCTGGATGATTTTGCATTTCACTACCATCAACTAAATACATGTGATGAACTGTGAGTTTATCACCGTTTTGGATGATTATTGCAGAGAATTCAACAGCACCGAACATTGAACCACTTGTCTTCATTCTTGCGTAGTAAGCAGTGTTGCTTGTTGCAGAAGCAGGAGCTTCAGTGAATTCGAATGAATACAATTCGAGAACGTTCTTATTTGAATCCTTGTCGAATTCGATAGCAGTCATTGATTCTGGATCAAATGAATCACCAGCCATTGCCTTCATACCTGGAGCCTTGCTTTCAACGTTAGTTGGATCGATGATTGAAGCAAGTTTAACCAAGGTGTTGTTGATTGCAGGTAATGTGTCTGTTGAAGTTGCACCGGAGATGATTGTTGAAGGATCACCACCTAAAACAACGTAGTGAGTATTCTTATCATACTTGGAAAGATGATAGTTTGCTTGACTTGCATCGGTGTAGAAGAGGGAACCGATAACTTGTTCATACAAACCATTTGATTCTGTATCCATCTCGGAATCGTCGATAAGATACATTGAATATAAGTTAAGATCTTTGGTTTGTTTATCTTGATACAAGATTGCGGAGAACATGATGTCACCGTAACTTGCACCACTAGTCATCAAGTTTGCATAGTATGCTGTTGCTCTATCGGTACCGGTAACAGCACTATCTGTTAAAGTGAAGCTTGCTAACTTCAAGACTTGATCTCTATCTGCTCTATCAACACTGATATTTCTAAATGAATCTGGATCATAGTATTGATTTGCAGTCATTTCGTTGAAACCGTAGTATTTGTTAGGAGAGTAGGTAGGTTGATTCATTGCACCGAATGAAACACCGAATAATAAGGATGCGGCAGGTAAAACACTGATTGCAGTGTATTTTGTCCACATATGTTGATTGGTTCTTGCATAAACTAATCTATCAATTAATGGAGTGACCATGTTCATGATTAAGATTGAATAAGCAACACCTTCTGGTGCGGCAGCAAAGAATCTGATCATCATAGTGATAAATGCAGCACCGGTTGCAAAGATGATCTTACCAGTTCTGTTAACTGGGGATGTAACTGGGTCAGTTAAGCATAAGACGCCACCGAAGAGGACACCACCAGCCATGATTGCTCTGAATGCGAATTCAAAGCTATCGACGCCCATACCTTGGCAAGCTGCCATCAATAAGTATGTGACAAAGATAGTACCGATGAAGAATGTAGGAACCCTCCAGTCGATAATTCTTCTGACGATTAAGTAGATACCAATAATAATTAATAAGAAGGCGAAAGTTTCACCTAATGTACCGAAGTACTTACCAAGGAACATGTCCAAGGTTGAGATTTGTGTGATTGAGTTGTTGATGTTGAAAACATCTGTACCGGAAAAAAGTGTTGAGGTGATGGAAGCACCAGTGTTGATTGTGAAATCAAGTGGCTTTTCACCTAAGAATGTCTTAAGTTCTGATGAGAAGCAGAGCTGAGCAAAAATTCTTCCAATGATTGCAGGGTTGAAGATATTTCCACCGAAACCGCCAAAGACGTTCTTAAAGACAAATGTTGCACCAAATGATGTGATCATAACGACCCACATTGGTGTGCCAACAGGTAAAAGTAAAGCAACTAACAAACCTGAAACGTAGGAGTAGTTGAAGATAAACTTCTTGAAGTATGCTTTAACTCTTGTTTCACCTTTTGGAAGGTTTAAACGTTTCTCATCCTTCCAGAAAATAGGAAGATAGAATATAGCGTCGGCAAGTACTGAGAATAACATTGCACAAACGCCCATGCCGATTACTTTAAGACCGTAATACCAACCGTAGTAATTTCTGGCGAGGAGTTCTTCGCTTGATAAGAAGGTGTCGCTGACTGAGTAGAAGATAATTGCTGCTACCCATAAAGCGACGACGCAACCGAAGAATTCCATCATCATCTTGAAGGTTGAATTCTTACCTCTTAAATGTGGTCCGGCTTGATTAGCAAACTTAACCATTATTTTTTAACCTCCTCATTCTTCTCATTCTTTTTCTTAGAAAAGAGTGAAGTGATGAATTTCTTAATTTTTTCTTTGCTCTCTTGAGCTTCGGTCATTTGACCAGGTTTGAATTTCATTCTAGCCATCATCTTAGCTTTGGACATGTTGGCTGTGACATCGATGTGGGATGGGCAGACAAATGAACACATACCGCATTCGACACACTTCAAGACATCCAATTCGTAGCAACGATCGACGTCGCCTCTGTTGATAGCCATTTGAATTTGAACTGGTTGTAAGCCCATTGGGCAGTGATCGACACACTTACCACACTTCCAGCATGGTTCGGCGTGAATGTCGTACTTAGATAAGATTGTGAAACCACCAGATTGTAAAACTGTTGGGAAATCTGCAGTTAAAACTGCTCTACCGCACATTGGACCACCGTTGACGATCTTGACATCTTCCAAGGCGTAACCGCCAGTTGATTTGATAATTTCATCAACTAAGGTACCGACTGGGCATTCGACGTTAGTTTGATTGCTGACGCCATCACCAGCGATTGTGATAACCTTCTTGGAAATTGTTGCACCATCTCTGAAAAGTCTACCAACTGCTTCAAGAGTTTGTAAGTTGTTGACGATTACATGACATTCTGCAGGTAAAACGTTGTAACTTCTGTGAAAAACGTAAGAGATGAGTGTTCTTTCAAAACCCATTGGGTAACGATCTGGAGTCAAAGTGATCTCGATAATTTCCTTGAGTTCAGGATGATTCTTCAAGGCGTTTGTGCAAGCTTCAATCAAATGAGGTTTGTTTTCCTTGATTGCAATGATTGCTCTCTTTGCATTCATGACTTTAACTAAAATTGGTAATGCATAGAACAAATCTTCGATGCATCTGCTACCTTCGAGGTAGTCAGTTGTCAAGTAAGGCTCACATTCGATTGCATTGACTAAAATAGTGTCAATTTTAACTTCGGGTTTGGTGTTATATTTGATGAATGTTGGGAAACCAGCACCACCAAGACCAACGATACCACCTTCTTTAATCTTGTTAACAACATCTTCTTTAGTTGGATTATCAACCAACTTTTCTAAGTGCTCTGTTGTGTACAATTTGTCATTTTCGATGACAAAGTGATCGACTTGTCTTCCACAGATTGTAGAAGTTTTCTTTTCAATAGCGACAATTTTACCGCTAACTGATGAGTAAACTGGAATACCAAAGTCACCTCTGATACCAAGTCTAGTGCCCACTTTTACTGAAGCACCAACCTCCAACATTTCATTCAAAGGCATAGCTTTATTGTCTACGCATTGAATGTAGACCTTATCAGGTTCGTAGCTAACGATAGGATTATCAGCTTGAGGGTGTTTATGACCATCGATCTTAGTCATACCACTAGTTCCTAAAAACTTAAAATTAGGCATTTACTAATCTCCTATATATAAATTCAATTAATTATATCATTTCAAACAACCAAAATTGCTCAATTCTTTAATTAATTTGTCACCAAAATTACTAAGTTAAAACTTATTAAAAAGTAATAAATTGGTAATTTATAAAAGTCATTTATCTAACATGAAAAAAGTCAGTTTAAGTTAGGATATGCTAACACAACTAACAAATTTTAAACTGACTTTTAAATTCGATAAATTTTACTAAAATTAAGCTTTGACAATTGTACCTTCAGCGTTGCCTTGTAAACCTAAAGCGTTGCTTTCATCGGTATCAATGTGCATTGCTAATGCAAACTTAGGCGAAACTCTGACAACGACATCACCTAAAATAGCTGTTCTTTCTCTTGGTGATTCAATTTTAACTGAAACAATTTCACCGTTTTTAACGCCATATTCGGCTGCATCTTCTTCAGTCATGTGGATGTGACGTTTTGCAACGATTAAACCTTCTGTTAATTCGGCTTCACCTTTAGGACCAACAATCTTGATAGGTGCGGAACCTTTAATATCACCAGATTCTCTGATAGGAGCATCAACACCTAAAGTTCTGCAATCTGTTAAAGACATTTCGACTTGGTTAGCCTTTCTTGCTGGACCTAAGATAGAAACGTTCTTAATTGTATTCTTTGGACCAACAACATCAACTCTGCTTGTAGAAGCAAATTGACCAGGTTGGCTCAACATTTTCTTAACTTCCATTTTTGCATCTTCACCAAATAAAACTTTGAATGTTTCTTCGGTGACGTGAACGTGACGAGCACTAGTTTCAACAACAAATTTCTTTTCTGAAGACATATTAAAATTTTTTTCTCCTTTTTTCGTAATAATTATAAATCTTTAAAGTCTTTATTTCATGGATTTGAACACTAAATTTGATTTGGATGATTTCTGGATAAAAATTGGGTAAAAGTTGGACGAATTAACTGAGTTAATTATGCTAAAATTTTTGCATGAAATGCTTTTCTGCAATTGAATATTTAAAAGAATTAATCGAGAAATTCCACTTAAATTTGAAAGTTGATGATTTCAAAATCGTCAAAGAAGGTTATTCAAACTTAACCTTTTACAGTGCAAAAAGTAATTCATACCTAAAGGTTTCTTTACCAATTTTAGATGAAAGATTTGAAGATTTAAAACCTATCCTTCATCATGAAAAAGTTTCTGAGAAAGATTATGAAATCTTAGCTAAAGCTCTTAATTACAAGATGAAAATTCTTGTAGATATTGATGAGTTACGAATCGAAGAGATTGAAAAATTAGATATTGATGAAACTTTCAATTTAAAAGATATTACACATGAAGAAATCAAATCTTTGATGAAAACCATCAAAGAATTTTCTTCAATTGACCTAGAAGATACAAAAGTTTTATCAGTTGATGAGATGATTCAAAAGTTTAAGAAAATTTACGATAATTACTACAAAATTTCTGATTTATTCAAAACAACTCATAAAAAGTTACTCAAGTTGTCAAATGAATATACTAAATATCAATTCAATACAATTCAAGATACAAATTCTAATGATTTATCTACAATTCACTTCGATTTAGTAATTGGAAACATCCTTAAATCAAGAACAACTAACACTTTCCACATCATCGATTTTGACTACGTTTACAAGGGAAATCCTATTTTAATGCTGGCTTCACTAATTGAAGAAACTCAATTTAATGCAGAGACTGAAAACTTAATTATTAAAGAGTTTTTCAATACTTTCTACCCAAAAAATTCGGACTTCTACAACGATTTCCAACAAAAATATAAGAAAGAATACTTCCTTAAATTAGACTATCTATGGTCACTTTGGGCAGCAAACTTACTTAATTACTACAACGAAATAAACGACAAAGAAAAAGTCGATAATTTAATTCAAATTATCGACGATAAGTTCAATAGTTTCTTAAAACACCTTATTTCTTAGATGCATCTGCAAAGATCTTCAAACCAGCAGTGGTTAAAGGATGTTCATACATCTTCATAATGATCTTGTAAGGAATTGTAGCGATGTCACAACCAGCAGAAACAGCTAATTGAACATGAGCAACATTTCTAATACTTGCAGCGATAATTTCGGTTTCATAACCGTAAGTATCTCTTAATTGACAGACATTATTGATAAGAGCAACTGCATCAAATCCAGCATCATCCATTCTACCTAAGAATGGGGAAACATAAGTAGCACCTGCTTCCATAGCAAGAAGTGCTTGTGCAGGAGAGAAAATAAGAGTAACGTTTGTCTTGATACCTTCACTTGTTAATTGTCTACAAGCTTTGATACCATCTACTGTCATAGGTAATTTGATGACGATGTTTTTATGAAGTTTAGAATATTCACGACCTTGTTTGATCATGGTATTTGCATCTGATTCATCGACTTCAACTGAAATTGGACCATCGATAAGTTTGACGATGTCATGAACAACATCCAAAACTGATCTACCGGATTTAGCAATCAAACTAGGGTTTGTGGTACAACCTTTAACAACACCTAATTTGCTGGCTTCTTCAATTTCATTAACCATAGCAGTATCAATAAAAATTTTCATGTTTATACCTCAACTTTATCTAATTTTAGCATTTATGAAATTGCTTTCTTTAAAATACGATGGCACGTGAGTATTTTCTAACAAATGGTCTAAGTAACCACAAGCCTAAAAAGGCGTTGTGCATATTAGCTGCTCTATTGTATTTATCGTAGAAAGTTTCCATCATCTTGAAGGTTGTTTCCATCTCTTCAGATAATTCACTATCAATTGTAATCTTGTACTCATTGAAGAATTTCTTTGAATAAGTCAAAAGAACATCCAAAGCTTGCTTAGCGTATGATCTTTTTTCAGTGATATCATCTTTAATGATAGATTCAATATCAATAAGCATGTCATCCATGGATTTATTGTATTTTTTGCCTGAATTTTTGATAACTTCAAAACACTTCTTAGCAAGAGCAAGCCTTTGCTCTTCAAATGGTCCGATATCTTTAATTAAAATTTGGACTTTCTTTCTGTAGTGCTTAAAAACAATGTATTCAACACCGACAAAAAGCGTCAAAAAGACGATGATACCAACAATGCATAAAACAATAATTACAATCTGAGTGGTTAAACTATCCATTAAAAAATTGAACATATTTATTTAATCTCCAGTTCAATAATTATATAAATAATGAAGTGACTATCAGAAAAAAGTTACGTAAAAAATAATGAAATGATAAAATTTTAAACTTGGAGGTCACTTATGAAAGATAATGTAATGTTTTTGCTTGCTGCGGGAAGCTCCACCCGTGTCGAAAACTTAGAAACTAAAAAACAATTTTACAGAGATTCAATATATAAAAAACCTGTATTCTTATATCCATTATTAACAAGTTTAAAAAATGACTTATTCAAGAAAGTCTACTTAGTCATCGCTAAAGAAGATATGAAAATAGTTCAAGATATCCTTGAAGAATTCTCAGTCAAAGATGAAAAACTTGTTCTTGTTGAAGGTGGAACAAGCCGTCCTCACTCTGTTTTAAACGCAATTAAGAGAGTTGAAGCAGATAAATTCAATCCAGAAAATACAAATGTTGTCATCCACGATGCTTGTAGGCCATTCGTTTCTGTTGAAGACTTTGAAAAACTCATTGAAAAATTGAAAGAAAAAGAATCTGTATCCTATGCGATCGGTGTCGTTGATACTTTGATTGAAAAATATCCTTTCCCTAAAGCAGTTGATAGAGATAACTTCAAGAGAATCCAAACTCCTCAAGCTTTCCATCTTTCAACATTGATTAAGGCTTATCAAGTAACAAGTAATTTCTCAAATACCGATGAGATGCAAATTGTTTCAAAAATTACCAAGGATTTCACAACAATTCCAGGCAAATTGAGACTTTTTAAGATCACATACGACGAGGATATCGAACTTTTAGAAATTCTTCTCAAAGGTTACTACGAATTACATAATAAATAGAGAGAAATAACCCTTAAAACAATATAATATTAACGAAAGAAGGTTTAATATGGTTAAATTTACTACAGTAGGTAAAGCCTATGAAAAAATAAGTCTTGATTCAATCAAAGATAAGATTACTTCTGTCATGGACACAATCGAAAATAAATCCGGTGCAGGTAACGATTTCTTAGGTTGGTTGGACTACACATCAAAATTGGATAAAGCAGTCGTCAAAGATTTAGTTGAAACTGCTAAATACTTACGTTCTGAAGTTGATGTTTTAGTTGTCATCGGTATCGGTGGTTCTTATTTAGGAGCAAGAGCTGCAATCGATGCTATCAACGGTTTATATTCCAAAGATAAGATGGAAATCATCTATTTAGGTAACACCTTATCAAGCAACTACACATACCAAGTTCTTGATTATCTTAAAGATAAGAAGTTTGCTATCAACGTTATTTCAAAATCCGGTACAACAACTGAACCAGCTATCGCATTCCGTTTATGCAAGGAACTTTTAATCGAAAAAGTTGGTAAAGAAAAGGCAAATAAACTCATCATCGCAACAACTGATAAGGCAAGAGGCGCTTTAAAGACTGAAGCTGATGCTGAAAACTATCATTCATTCATTATTCCTGATGATGTCGGTGGTAGATATTCTGTCATCACTCCTGTCGGTTTACTCCCAATGGCAGTTGCTGGTATCGATATTGAAGAATTCATCGATGGTATCATCGAAGGTGAAAAAGAATATTCAGTTAAAGATATCGAAAAGAACCCTGCTTACAGATATGGTGCAACAAGATACTTACTTAACCAATTAGGTTATCCAAGTGAGATGTTTATCAGCTATGAACCTCAAATGGCTATGATCAACGAATGGTTGAAACAACTCTTCGGTGAATCTGAAGGTAAGGAAGGCAAAGCATTACTTCCTACAAGCTGCACATTTACAACCGATTTGCACTCAATGGGTCAATTCATCCAACAAGGTAGCCCAGTTATCTTTGAAACAATCATCAAACCTCAAACAGTTAAGTATGATTTAACAATCAAAGAAGAAAAGACTGACTTAGATGGTTTAAATTACCTCGCTGGTAAGAAACTTAGCTATGTTAACGATCAAGCATATCTTGGTACATTGAAAGCTCACACTGAAGGTCAAGTTTCCGCAAATATTCTTGAAATCGAAGCCTTAGATGCTAAGAACTTAGGTAATTTGTTCTACTTCTTCATGAGAAGCTGTGCAATGTCCGCTTACTTATTAGATATCAACCCATTCGATCAACCTGGCGTTGAAATCTACAAGAAGAATATGTTTACCCTCTTAGGTAAACCTTCTAAGAAATAATAAATAAACTTAAAATTAAATATTGTAACTACAATATAGCACCGTGACGGTGCTATATTTTTGTTATTAGCAATTTTAAATGTAGATATTTAAAATGTTACTGAGTTATTTTGATGAAGTTCATATTTTTCAGAATTAATATTTAATAATAAATAATAACCAATTTTTGTATTTATAAATCCATTGAACAGAACGCAGAAAATTTTTTGCATTTTTTCCTTAAAAAACTTATTAAATTATTGACAGTCAAACTTAAATTTTATATCATAAATAAGCATTGATTTTTCGGATGTTTAGCTCAGCTGGGAGAGCATCACCTTTACACGGTGGGGGTCGGGAGTTCGATCCTCTCAACATCCACCATTTAAGAAAATCAGTTGCTATTCCAGAGTAAATTAAATATATTTGGGTGAGTAGCGAAGAGGCTAAACGCGGCAGACTGTAAATCTGTTCCTTCGGGTTCAGTGGTTCGAATCCACTCTCGCCCACCATCTTACTATTGGGGTATAGCCAAGTGGTAAGGCAGTAGACTTTGACTCTATTATGCCCTGGTTCGAATCCAGGTACCCCAGCCAATTAATATTTGACTCGCTAGCTCAGTCGGTAGAGCATTTGACTTTTAATCAAAGGGTCAGCAGTTCGAGCCTGCTGCGAGTCACCATGTCTGTGCCCAGGTGGCGAAATTGGTAGACGCACAGGACTTAAAATCCTGCGGACGAATAATCCATGCGGGTTCGATTCCCGCCCCGGGCATTTCCTTAAAACTTCACACCTCGAAAGAGGTGTTTTTTCATGTCAAAATATATTTATCCAAAAAGAAAATGCTACTTGGAATAATCCAAATAGCAAATTAATTCATTATTTCGTAAAGTTGAGAATATAAATCTTCAAGTTGGGATTGAATGTCAGCCATATCTTTATTTAAGGCATCCATCTTTTCAGGAGAAGAATAATATTCTTCATTGAAGAAGAGTTTTTTCAACTCATCTAACTTAGCTTCTAATTTATCAATTTTGGCAACTAGCTTTTCTGCCGTGTAATTAACTTTACGGATAATCTTATCTTCAGAAACATGCTTTTGAGTGTTCTTTTCAACCTTTTTCTCTTCGACTTTTTCTGCTTTAGCTTCCTTTTCTTTTCTATCGATAATCTTACTTAATTCATAGTCTTTAAACTCTTGATAAGCACCTTCGTAATAATAAGCGTCACCTTGATAGAAATATAGAATCTTATTGGAAACTTTATCGATAAAGTCTCTATCGTGGCTAACAATAATAAGTGTTCCATTGTAAGAATTTAAGCTATCTGCTAATTCTTCTTTAGAGAACATATCCAAGTGGTTTGTAGGTTCATCTAAGATGAGTAAATCATAATCTCTAACAGATAATTCAGCAAGGATTAAACGCATTTGTTCACCACCAGAAAGATTATCAACAAACTTTTCATTAGCGTCTGTGTAAGAGAAATTATATTTACCTAATAAGTTGTAGATATCTTGATTATCCATTCTTGGGAACTTATCGGCAAAATAATTAAATAAGGTTTCATGTGTGGAGTCATTGATGAAATTCTGCTCAAGATAACCGATATTTAAGTTAGTTTTCTCAATAATTTCACCAGCAAGAGGATTTAATTTCTTCAAGATAGTTTTAATAAAAGTTGTCTTACCACTTCCATTTGTCCCCATGACAGTTAAATGGTCACGACCGTACAAAGTGAAATTAATATTTGAAATTAAAACTTTCTTATCATCAGGATAACCGATTGCTAAATCTTTAAAATCAACTAAAGTCTTATTCTCTCTAGTATTACCTTTAAAATCCATGTGAACACGATTTTTAGCAACTTGAGGTTTATCAATTGCTACTTTTTCTAATCTTGCAAGTTTCTTTTCTCTATCATGTGCACGAGAAACGAATCTTGGTTTAGGCATGTAGAACTCAATGAATTTTCTAAGTTTCTCCATCTCTTTTTGTTGAGACTTATAAAGTTCCATCTTTTGCTCGTATCTAAGAATTTTTTCCTTGGAATAGTAGTCGTATTTACCATTATAAATCTCTAATTGTTCATTCTCGATTTCAAAGATTCTATTGCACACACCTTTGATGAAAGATTTATCGTGGCTAACCATGATTAAGGCTCCTGAATAACTCTTTAAATAGTTTTCAAGCCATTCGATAGTGACGATATCAAGGTTATTTGTAGGTTCGTCCAAAAGAAGTAAGTTTGGTTTAAGTAAAAGTAACTTAGCAAAAGCCATTCTTGTTTTCTCACCACCTGAGAAAGTAGAGATTTTTCTATCGTACATAGTTTTATTAAAACCAAACATATTCAAAATATAGTCAATTTGATACTTGTAGTTGTATCCATCACTATTTAAAAATTCAGTTTCTTTCTTAGAATACTTTTCAATTAAAGCTTCATCTTCAGGATTTAAAGAAATCTGTTCTGCTAAATCATTCAACTCTTTTTCCTTTTGAATAAGGTTAGCAAAAACATCGATTGCCTCTTCATAAAGAGTGTTATTTTCATCTTTAATAACCTCTTGAGAAAGGTAACCGATTGTGACGTTATTTGAAAAAGAAATTAAACCTGAACTAGGCTCAACCATCTTGTTAATAATCTTCAAAATAGTTGATTTACCAGTTCCATTATTTCCAATTAATGCAATTTTATCATCGTCACTAACTGTAAATGTTGCAGGATTAAAAATCTTTTTTCCGTTATATTCTTTAACTAAATTCTGTACAGATAAAACAATCATAATAAATACCGTTTGATATTATAACAAAAGAAAAAATGACACCTAGCGCCTAGATGCCATTGTAGTTACGATAATTGGATTTAAAAACTATTATTTCTTAGCTTTACCTTGGTTAGCAACTGATTGCATCTTAGCAGCAATTGCTTCTTGGTCACCGATGTATTCTTCCTTGACGATATTGAAGTTATCATCGAAGTGGAAAACAAGTGGGACACCAGTAGGAATATTAACGTTGATGATTTCTTCATCAGTTAAATTCTTAAGATGTTTGTATAAAGCTCTTAAAGAGTTACCGTGTGCAGTAACTAAGACTGTCTTACCTTTTTCAAGTTCAGGTTTGATGACGTTTTCATAGTAAGGAACTGCTCTTGCAACTGTATCCTTTAATGATTCAGTTAATGGTAAATGTTCAGGAGCAACGTGAGCATATGCTCTTTGTTTTGCAGGATTTCTATCATCTGTTGGTTCAAGTTTTGGAGGTTGAACATCATAGGATCTTCTCCAGACTTTAACTTGAGCTTCACCATACTTTTCTGCAGTTTCAGCTTTATTTAAGCCTTGTAAAGCACCGTAATGTCTTTCGTTTAATTCCCAAGCTTTGATAACAGGGAGATATTCTTCATCTAAGGATTCCAAACAAAGATTCAATGTGTGAATTGCTCTCTTTAAATAAGAAGTGAAGCAGATATCAAATTCATAGCCTCTCTTTTTCAATTCAACACCAGCTTGTGCTGCTTCCTTTTTACCGGTTTCAGATAAATCTACATCTGTCCAACCAGTGAAAAGATTTTCTTTGTTCCAAACGCTCTCACCATGACGTAAAAGAACCAAAATTTTTTCCATATTAAATTTCCTTTCGTTTTTGGCAACTAGCCATAAATTCACTTATATTTTAAATTGTTTTTATACCTTATTCAAAAGATATATAAAGTTTTAATCCAATAATTCATGAACAAGTTTCAAACTAGCCAAAATTGTCTTATCCATGTCGTAATATTTGTATTGACCAAGTCTACCACCAAAGTAAACATGCTCGTCATTTTCGGCTAATTCAAGATACTTGTTATAGAGATTTTGATTAGATTTATCATTAACTGGATAGTAAGGTTCATCACCTTTTGCCCAAGGTTTTGGATATTCTCTTGTAATAACAGTTTTATCTGAAATTGCATTTTCAAAGAACTTATGTTCGATAGTTCTTGTGTATGGAGTTTCAAATTCAGTATTGTTGATAACAGCATTACCTTGATAGTTTTCCATCTCTAAAACTTCAGTATCAAATGACAAACTACGATATTCAAGAGCACCATAGCAGTAATCATAATACTCATCAATACAACCTGTAAAGATGATTTTATCAGCGACATTCATCCATCTTTCTCTGTTATCGAAGAAATTGTTTCCTAATAAAACATCAACATTTTCGAGCAACTTTTCAAAGATTTTATTGTAGCCACCAATTGGAATACCTTGGTAGATATCATTAAAGTAATTATTATCAAATGTGTATCTAATAGGTAAACGTTTGATGATGAAACTAGGTAAATCCTTACAATCTTTACCCCATTGTTTCTCGGTGTAACCTTTAACTAAGGTTTCATAAACTGTTCTACCAACTAAGGACAAAGCTTGCTCTTCAAGATTATGAATCTCTTTGATATTTTCCTTTTGGATTTCTCTGGTAATAATTTGCTTAGCAAGAGCAGGTTCAATAACACCGAAAAGTTCATAGAAAGTATTCATATTAAAAGGCATGGAGTAAAGTTTGCCTTTGTAGTATGCTTTAGGACAATTTGTAAATCTGTTGAGTGTGCAAAATTGGGTGATGTAGTCATAAACTTCCTTGTTGGAAGTGTGGAAAATATGGGCACCATATTTATGGACATTGATACCACAGATTTCTTCTGTGGCACAATTACCACCAATATGTTGTCTTTTATCTATAACTAAACATCTTTTTCCACGTTTTGTTGCTTCATGAGCAAAAACAGCACCGAATAATCCTGCACCAACAATCAAATAGTCATATTCTTTCATTTTTATAAATCTTCCTTACTGATTTCACATGCGATTAATGGTCCAAAATCGACTTTTTCATCAGTGATAACGAATGCGTTCTTCAAACGTTCGACAACTTCCATGTAGTCATCATGTTCTGTGTAAAGTGTGCATAAAAGTTCACCTTTAGAAACTTTGTTTGAAACCTTCTTATTCAAAACGATACCACTTGCCATATCGATTGGATCATCCTTTTCTCTTCTACCGGCACCTAAGATCATTGAGATAGTACCGATTTCTAAAGCTTTAACTTCCTTGATGTAACCATCTTTATCAGAGTAAATTTGATAAGTATGTTTAGCTTTAGGGAATTTTTCTGTATCTAAGATGTAGGAGATATCACCGCCTTGCTCTTTGACAAAGTTGACAAAGACTTCGAAGGCTCTACCATTTTTAATATTTTCTTCCAACATCTTTCTTGCTTCTTCAGGAGTCTTAGCAAGTTTTGCTTGGCAAACCATTGTTGAAGCAGAATGTAAGCAGATTTCAGTTAAATCTTCTGGACCATAACCTTTTAAGGTATTGATTGCTTCAATAACTTCCAAAGCATTACCAACAGCCATACCTAAAGGTTCATTCATATTTGTAATTTCTGCTCTAGTATCTTTACCAAATGAAACACCGATTTCAACTAAGACCTTAGCAAGTTTAACTGCGTCTTCAACAGTTTTCATGAAGGCACCTTCACCGTATTTGACATCCAAAAGGATGGAGTCAGAACCGGATGCTAATTTCTTAGACATGATAGAACTTGCGATAAGTGGAATTGAATCAACAGTTGCAGTGACATCTCTTAAAGCGTAAAGCTTTTTATCTGCGATGACGAGGTTGTTATTTTGAGCGATGATTGACATACCAACTTTATTAACTGCATCTTTAAATTCTTTATCAGTTAATGCAATTCTAAAACCTGGAATAGATTCGAGTTTATCAAGAGTACCACCAGTATGACCTAAGCCACGACCGGACATCTTTGCTAACTTGCAGCCAACTGAAGCAACAAGTGGTCCAATAACTAAGCTGGTTTTATCACCGACACCACCAGTGGAGTGTTTATCAACTTTAACACCTGCGATTGAGGAGAGATCAACAATCTCACCTGAATGTAACATAGCATCTGTTAAAGAGAAAATTTCCTTCTTTGTCATGCCGTTAAAAACGATGGTCATCAAAAAAGCGGATGCTTGGTAATCTGGAATGATACCTTTGGAGTAATTTTCGATAAAGAAACGAATTTCTTCATCTGTCAATTCTCCTTTTTCCCTCTTTTTAAGAATTATATCAACCATTCTCATAATTAAAAATCCTCCGTTAATTTTTAAAAATTATAGCATTAAAGGGGTTTTTTCTCTTTTAATACAAAAACAGCTACACCAAAAAGATGTAGCAGCTATTTAATTCGATAATTTTAAAATGAAATTTACAATCTAAGAATAATGTTTAAATTATTCGATGGAGATTGTTAACCAACGGTCGTTGATGTTACCGTTAGCATTGTCATAAATTCTGACGTAGATGGTGTGCTTCTTGCTGTCACCGATGTATCTGAGTTCGCTCTTAGGATTGATGTAAACATATAAAGCATCATTCATATCACTTGGAACGATGAGTGCGTTATCGACATCAAATGCCTTCATAGCATTACCGATTAAGCAGAAACCGTGATTGGTGTTCTCATGAACAGGTAATTCTCTACCATCTTTGTGTAAGAATCTGATCTTTGCATGAGGTGTGATCTTACCAGTCCAATAGTATTCTTCAACATTGTACAAATGTGATAATTGAATCTTGAATTGGTGTGCAGAATCTCTCATTGAATCATTGATTTCAATGAATAAATCTTGATCACCTTCGAATGCAGGTTTTGTTGCTCTCTTACGAGTAGCTGGTTTCTTAACTGTTTCAACTTCAGCACTAGCACTTTTTACTGTTTTTCTTGTTGCCATAAATTTTGTCTCCTTTTAAAAAGAATTAGTAATACAACCTTTGTATTACGGAAATATTATAGACTATTGAAAAGAAAAAACAAGAAAAGTATATATATTAATGAAAAATAAAACGGTATCAAAAATATAACTATTAACCTTTTGTGTTAAGAAAAATGTCAGAATCACTTTCTGAAATTTTCCTGTTTCATTTCAACTTTCAGTATGATAAAATTTATAAGCACGTTTCTGATATTTTTTTATTACATCCAACTGAAAAAATATTGTGCGTTATGAATACCCTTAACCCGGTAAGAAGAGGCTTGTTCATAAGATATTATTTCGATAAAGAGAGGATATAAAATGGAACATCAAACTTCAGTTCTTACAAAAGAACAAACATGTGCTAGTTCAAAGAAGTGGTATGTGGTTGATGCCGCTGATAAACCTTTAGGTAGATTAGCAAGTGAAGTTGCTAAGATCTTAATGGGTAAGAATAAACCAACCTATACACCTAATGTTGATTGTGGTGATTTCGTTATCGTTGTAAATTGTGAAAAAGTTCACCTTTCCGGTAATAATAAGCTCACACAAAAGACATACTACAACGTTTCTGGTTACACTGGTGGTATGAGAAAGAGAACCGCAAAGGTCATGCTCAAGGACTATCCAGAAGAAATGTTCACAAGAGTCATCCACGGCATGCTTCCTAAAGGCAGATTAGGTCGTAAGATGATCAAAAAATTATTCGTTTACAAAGGTAGTGAACATAAACAACAAGCTCAAAACCCAGAAGTTATTGAGTTAGTTGCTAAAGTTGAGGAGGAGTAATCAATAATGGCAAAAGAATTAAGATATTACGCAACTGGTCGTAGAAAATCTTCCGTCGCAAGAGTTTACCTTACAAAGGGTACAGGTAAAGTTACAGTCAACAAAGTTGATGCAAAAGAATTCTTCCCTCATGAAGTTCAAGTCTTAGACTTAACTCAACCATTCAAAGTTACAGCAACCGAAAATCAATACGATGTTATGGCATTCACAAATGGTGGCGGTTATTCCGGTCAAACAGGTGCTTTAAGATTAGGTATTGCACGTTGCTTAGCTCAAATCAGTGATGACTATAAGGCTTTATTAAAGGCTAACAGCTTACTCACAGTTGACTCACGTCAAGTTGAACGTAAGAAATACGGTCTCAAGAAAGCTCGTAAGGATTCACAATTCTCCAAACGTTAATCTTTATTACAAGATTACAGATTACTTCAAAAATTCACCACTCAGATTGTTCTGGGTGGTTTTATTTTGCAATTTTATATATTAGAAACTATTTTTCTGCAACAAAAAACCGGGCGGTTAAGCCCGGATAACACTTTAATTATCTGATAATACTAGATTTTCAACACTTTCTTCATCGATAGTTGTGTCGAAGTTATCGATGGTAGATGTCTCTTTCTTTTGCTTGCTAGGACGACCTTTTCTATTCTTATCTGACGAGAATAAATCGAACTTAGCATTTGGATAATTAGAAGACTGATAATTCCACATCTCAAGACGTTTGCTAGCAGGAATAAAAACTCTAATTTCATCCTCGTTGTAACCAACTTGGATTTTTCTATCGTCTACGATGATAGGACGTTTTAAAATAGTAGGATTCTTTTGGATGAAGTCAAGTAAGTCATTCAAGCTCATGCTATCAACATCGATGTGTTGCTCTTTCATGACTTTACTTCTCTTACTGATAATTTCTTCAGTGCCATCCAAACTCTTTGTAAGGATTTCTTTTAAATCGTCTTTGGTGATTGTTCCTGCAAGAATGTTGATTTCTTGAAATGGAATGTTTTGTTCTTTAAACCAAGTTTTAACCTTTCTACAGGATGAACAACTTGGAGAAGTATAGATTTTTACCATAGCTTTTTACCTCCCTAATAGCTGTGAAAGCTTACTTTGAGTAGATCAAATAATACTACTTAAAATCTCTTACTCATTAGAAGATTCAGCCGTTTTCTTAAAAACAGAAAAATACATCAAATATGCGATTGTGATACAAACTATATTAAGGATAACCATGAAGTTGATAAGAATAATCAATCCAGTGGTTAAGAAGTAGTAATAGAAAATTACCAACAAACCCATGTTAACGTAGAAGATGAATGTGGTAAATTTTCCAAACCATGAAGCTCCTTTTAATTCTTTACCTTTATCTAACAAGAAGATGTTAGCAAAGAACAAAGTTCCTTCTTTAAGAATGAAGATAGCGAGCATTACGTAGAATAAGTAGTACATATCCCACACGTTATCTCCAATCGCATGGACGCTTGTGACCTTAACTGTAAAACCAATTCCAATAAATAATTGCAAAACTTTATCTGCGGTAGGATCGAGTGCCTTTCCTAAGCGTGAATACAAACTGTATTTTCTAGCGATAAATCCATCTACAAAGTCTGTGAAGCCGCAAAGTAGTAACATCAATCCACATAAAGTCGAATTAAATAAGAAATTCGTCTCGTTCAGTGGATCTCCAGAAACTAAATCATTCGGATACAAGTACAGGAACAGAAATACTGCACTTAGAATAAATCTTAGATAACACAAAATGTTTGGCAACAACAAGACATCATGCTTATTGAATACTTCTTTGAAATATAAGCAAAATCTTTTGCCTAGAGGTAATGTGGTATCTTTGCTTCTTTCTTTTTCTTCCATATCCATGTGTGTGCTCATATCAAAATCACTACATTATTTTAATATAAAAACAAAGTAGATAAAACTATTATTTTGAATCATCCCCAAAATCAAGAATTACAGATTCATCATCGTTCGATGATGAACTATTCTTGGAATCATCAATTTCTGTAGAACTAACTTCCTTGGATTCAACATCAATTGGTTCACTTGATTGATCATTTCCCGCATTAAAAGTTTTATTCATATCTAAATTATCTTCACCATTTTTTGGATTGATATTAAAAATATCTTGATTTACAAAATCATTAATAATTTCTTGAGAACGTTTTTCAATATCATAAGAATTAAAATCTGAATTATAGAATAAACCTAAGCCTTTATAATCCTCAGTATGAACATAATTTGGATTATAAAATGGAGCAATTGCTAAAATAGCTTTACTTTGTGAGGTTGCTTTAGCAATATTAGGCATCAAAGCTAAAATAGTTGAATACATCATAACCATATAAAATGGTACAAAAATAGAGAATACAACCCAGCTACAAACTAGAGGAACTGCAAAAAGTAACGAATAAAGAGTGCTATCAGTCAAGATAATTTTGGAAATGCCTGCCCAAACTCCATAATATGTTCCAGCACAGATAATAAATATTGGTAAACAGTACATCAAACGAGCAATTAAGATGTCCTTTTTAACTGGTTCCAAAGAGATTCTTTTTCCAAATTGTCTTAGTTGCATACCAGACATATTCGAACCACTATCTGGTAGAGTAAACATTGCTGCAAATACATGATCAAATGCTCTTAAGCACATAAAAGCCATATATGAATATGGAACGAATGAAATAATGGACACTAGATTCATCATTACATTAATAAAATATGGAGCTTCAGCACCAGGACCATTAAGAAGAACGGAAATTGGTGCACTAGAATTTGCAGAAATATATTCGAGAAATCTATCGTAAGAATCAGGATAAAAAGCTTTGTAATAAGGATAGAAAGCGAAATTGATAATTAAATTTTCCAATGCAAAAAAGATTATGTATCCAGCAACAATTCCTATAAAGAATGGAAATATTCCAGAAACTCTTGGATAGTACTTACTATATCCATCCTTATATGTAAAATTCTTTGGTCCATAACCGGTAATTGTAGTTGATAATCGCATGAATACCGTGTAATACAAAGGGTAAATAAAGTACAACAAAACAAGAGAAATCATCATTAAATAAGCAAGAGCAACAATAAAAGCAGTAGCAAATAGAGGTAAAACTCCATAACTTAAATCTTTTAATAGTGCTTTCTTATTTATTTGTTTTCTGTATGATCTTGCTTTTAAATTAATCTCGCTCATCTTATTCAGCATTAAAACCTACAGAACTAATAACTTCTTTGGCTTGTTCATAATTTTCTTCAGCAACTGTAACAGTTTTATCTTCTAATTTAACTTCTGCAGTAATTCCTGCTTTTTTTAAAGCTGTTGAAATAGTTTTATGACAATGCATACATTTCATATCTGAAACATGAATAGTTTTCATATTAATACTCCTTTATAACGATAGATATTATACTAATTTTTTGTTATGTAAGTAATCTGTTATATACCAACACCTTTATTCCTATCAACTTTATATAGGCGAATTCTTGATGCATTCACAATCAAAGTCAGTGATGAGACGATCATCAAAACGCTGGCAAGTGTAGGTGAAATATCACCCATAATTGCAAATGGGATAAGAATTAAGTTATATAAAATAGCCCAGATGAAGTTTTCGATAATGTTGATAAAAACTTTCTTGGATATCTTAATTGTATCGATAATTAAGCTAACTTTTTGTTTAAGCAAAATACAATTTGCTTTAGCTTTGGTGATTTCACTTGCTGAATATGAAGCAACTCTTAAATTTGTTGCAGAAAGAGCAAGGATATCGTTAACGCCATCACCGATGTAACATGTGTGACTTCTTAATTTTTCATCATTGTTGATGTCTTTATCAATAACTTCTTTCTTTTGATTAGGTAAGACTTCAGCATAGATATCTTTAGAATCAAAACCTAAGGATTGACCGATAGAATTTGTATATTCTTTATTGTCTCCTGAAATTAAAACAGGTCTAATACCCATCTTTTGTAATGTTGAAATAGTTTCATGACTATCTTCTAAAATTTCGTCTTTGAGATCAATTAGTCCAACTAATTTATCATCTTTTAAGATGACGACAATACTACCTTTATCTTTAGAATCTAAGATTTCTTTATTAGTATTATCAACTGAAACACCATCTAAAAGTTTAATATTTCCTATTTTGAATTCTTTGTAGTACAACCCGATACCTGGAACCTCTTTTATAGCAGAAATATCAACAGTTTCATCTGGTAATATCTCTTTTTTATATTCACAAATACCTTTTGCAATAGGGTGATTTGAAATGCTCTCAACTTTTTTAACAACAGATAAAATGTTATCTGGAAGAGTACATTTATTAACGCCTAAAGCACCTTTAGTTAAAGTACCAGTTTTATCAAAATAAATTGTCTTAATTTCACGAACTTGTTCAAATGTGTCACCAGTTTTAAACAAAACACCTTTTTTCAAAGCAAGGTAGAAGCCATTAAGTGAACTTAATGGAACAGCTAATCCAAAAGCACAAGGGCAACTAACAACTAAAACAGCAATTGCGTTAATAATTGACTCAGTTACTCTTTGGTTTTCAGGTAGATTTTGATTTATTGCAAAGTAATTAATAACGAATGCAATTATAGAAATAAGAATGATTGCAGGTACGAAAAATGAAGCAATCTTATCGGAAATTCTATTTAAATGTCCTTTCTTATTATCCAAAGCATAAGACTCATTAACTATGTTAGACATCATTGAATCAGCTACAGGATTAACAACTTTCAGAGTTAAAGTTCCAGAAATCAAAGTTGTAGAAAGAAATACTTCATCTCCTTCTTTAACATGTCTTGGTAAAGATTCTCCAGAAAGAACTTTCTCGTCAACTTCACCGGTTCCAGAAATAACAACACTATCCGTAGGAATTGCTTCACCTTGTTTAACAATGATCGTGTCATCGTATTCCAAAGTATCAGCTTCAACAACACTGACAGAGTCATCATCATTGATTTTATTTGCATTCTCTGGAATTAAAGTCTGTAACTTATCCAAAGTTGATGAAGATTTATTCTTAACAAAATCGGTAATCATGTGACCAATATAAATGATCGATAAAATCATCATTGTTGAATCAAAATAGGTTGTAGTTCCCATCTTGAAAACTTCAGCTAAGTTATCTTTTTCTACAATTAAGAGCGAAACAGAAAGAATGTAACTTGCCAAAGATGAAAGTGAAATAAGTAAGTCCATACCTACTCTTTTCATCTTAATTTGAACTATTGATCTGTATATAAATGGTGTACCGATAGCCACTAAAGCAAGTGAAGCAAAGATAAGCTTAATTAAATTTGAATCAAAGAACATGAAGAAATCGATATGAATTCCTTGATCCATGATAATCATATTGATCATGCCTAAAACTGCCACAACTAAAGTGACAATTGAAAATATCAATGCAAATAACTGATAGTTGAATCCTTTATTTTTTTCATCGATAACAAGTTTGTAACCTTGTTGTTTAATTAATCTTGCGATGTAAGAAAGAGGAGTTTTATCACTATCATAGGTGAAAGTAACGACATTTTTAGCAAGGTTAACTTTAGCAGGTATTCCAACTTTATTCAAAGTTCTCTCAACATTTGCTGAACAATGAGAGCAAGTCATACCTTCAACTTTCAAAGTGATTGTCTTTTTCATAGATACCTCCTTTTACCATATATATCGTTTCTAATTATAAAAACTTTAAAAATTTTTCAAATAAATATGCTTTTTAAAAAATCCTAGTCTTCTTTCCGGAAAACTAGGATTGATTTTCAATTAGATCTTTCTCTTAGCCATGTTAATTCTTACTTTATCGGACATAGCTTTGATATGAGTGACAGTTTGCTGTAAGTCTTTGCTATCGAAGCATTGCTCATCGTGTGTATCTTCATATTTAACAATGAATTTATAGAGATTCTTCAAATGAACAATCTCATTTCTTGAATAACTATCTTTCAAGACTTTGCTTGGAAGTTGAACTCCATTGTTAATGACAGTTACAGGGATAACTAATGGAATATTTGGATCTTTAGTCAAAAAGAGGTTGAGCATGTAGCTTCTTGTTCTGTTGTTGTAGATAGGATTGGTGACAATTTCCTTGCTGTCGGTTTTATCGTCGTAAAGAACCCATTTCTTATCTTCGATAGCACCTTCAAGGTCACCTTTAAAATATCTATCATCGAAGCAGTAAACATATTTATCAGATATCAAAAGATGTGAGCAACTCCAAGTTTGATTATCGATAATCAAAGTGACATTGTTCATCAAATAGAAGTCAAAATTGACTGCTAATCTATATAAAACCTTGTTTACTTTTTCAGGAAAATTTTTAACTTTCTTTTCCTCATCAGAAAATAGCATCTTTAAATCCTACTTATTCTTTAATACAACTTAATGCAACTTCCATCATCTTGGTGAAAGAATTTTGTCTTTGTTCTGCAGTTGTTTCTTCGTGTGTAATAAAACTATCAGAGATAGTCAAAATACATAATGCTTCCTTACCTAAGTAAGCTGCGTTGCAGTAAAGGGCATAGCTTTCCATTTCGACAGCTAAGCAACCCATCTTTGCCCATTTTTTCCAGGTTTCTGGTTGATCGTTGTAGAAGACATCGGAAGAAAGGACGTTACCAACGTGATAAGGAGCTTTAAGTTCCCTACAAGCATTGACTGCTTCTTCTAAAACATTGTAACTTGCAATGGCTGAGAATGGACCAGGTAAAGCGTATTGATGTGCCCAGTTTGAATTGGTGCAAGCACCTTGAGCGATAACAATATCAAAAAGTTTGCAATCTGCAGTGTAAGATCCTGCGGAACCGATACGGATGATTCTTTCGACATCATATTGATCATAAAGTTCATAGGAGTAAATACCGATTGATGGCATACCCATACCTGAACCCATGACTGAAACTTTTTTACCTTTGTAATAGCCAGTATAACCGAACATGTTTCTGACGGTGTTGAAGCATGTTACATTCTCTAAAAATGTGTCAGCGATAAATTTTGCTCTTAAAGGATCGCCAGGCATCAAAACTGTCTTTGCGATATCACCCTTTTTAGCGGCATTATGTGGTGTTGGCATATAAAAACCTCCCTAATTGTTTTCTTAAATTTTATCATATTGATAAAATAATTAACGCAAACTGAATAATATTTTGAGCAGGTGTTAAATATGATTTTTTTAGTAGATGTTACAACTGTAGTTATAGTTAGTATTATCGCTCTGATCTTCTTAGGCATTGTATTCTTCATCCTTGTTTCCCTTTTAACCAAAATTAAAAAGGATCACGTTTTAGTTTGTATGGATGCTCTTGGAAATCGAAAAGCTTTTTCTCAAGGAATACATTTTATCAGCCCATACAGATATCAAAAAGTTAAAGAGATAAATATCGCTGAAACAACAATTAAAGGTAAAATCGAAAACTACTCATTAGTTATCACTTATAAAGTTGAAGATCCAATTAAAAATTCGTACAAAGAAAATACATTTTCTGAAGAACTTACAAAGTTTGAAAGTACTGAAAGAATGCAAAGCGATGAATATTTAATTGATGGAATTAAAAAAATCGCCACCGATTATGGTGTCGATTTGATTGAACTTAGTTACAAGAAAGATTAATTCTTTCTACCTTGTCTTGCTTCGATGTACATCTGACGGAAAATATTTGGGAATTCGTCGGATAATGTACTTGTGGCTTCTGAGTTGTAAGTAATTTGAATCTTACCTGTTTCTTCGGAAACAAGGATTGTTAATGCATCCGTATGTTCGGAAATTCCAAGTGCAGCTCTGTGTCTTGCACCATTTTTTCCGGTGAGAATTTTCTTAGTTGAAGGTAAGAATACTGCAGCAGCTAAGATAATATTGTCTCTGATAATAATAGCACCGTCATGTAATCTTGTTCCTTCGTAGAAAATAGTTTGAACTAATTCTGGAACAAATGGAGCGTTGATAATTGTACCGTTACTTGCGTATTGATCAAGTGATTGGCTTCCTTCAAAAACTAAGATTGCACCAGTTTTGGATTCGGAAAGTGTCTTAACTGTCTGACAAACTTTGTTGATGAATTCGTCGATATCGTAATCACTTGTATTGTGGTTTTTGTTGAATAATCCAGGTTTAGTATTTGCAAAAAATTTTGAAATCATACCTGCGTTGACTTGGCAACAGATAATTGAGAGTAAGATGAAAATTCCAAATGTTACATATGTTCCTGTTTCAACGGCAAGGATATAGAATAAAAAGAATAAAACGGCTAAGACGATGTAGGTAATTCGGACAAATAACTTTCTAAATAGGAAGCATGCCAAAACGGTCAAACCGATAAGGGCAACTAAAATCATTATGAATTCAAAGATATATGTTGGGTCATTTCCAATCTTTGAAAAAATAGTTTCTGTCACTAAAAAATTAAACATCTTTTAACCTCATTAATATTATATATTAAATGACACGTGTAGATGATTTTTTAACATATATTTTTGCAATTAACAACTTAACAAACTCAGCCTGAAATTTATTAGAAAGATTGAGTAAATAAATGAAATATCCTAAACTATTAAAACTTGCACCCGTGATTTAGTGGTAGAATGAAAGCTTCCCAAGCTTAATGTGCGGGTTCGATTCCCGTCGGGTGCTATTTTTTATTGGAAATAATTAATTCAATTAACTTAACAATTTATAAAAACAAATAAAAATTGCCACAGGTAGGAATCAAACCTACGACCTATCGATTACGAATCGATTGCTCTATCAACTGAGCTACAATGGCATGTAATAAATTATACAAATTTGTAACTCTCAAAAATAGTAAAATATCGTCATGGAAAATAATGAATACATCGAACTTTTAAAGCCTTATTTAACTGAAGATGAACTTGCAATTTATTTTAAGTCTTTAGATGATTCTTACTACAATAAAGGTGCAATTATAAATACTAATTTAGTTAGTTTTGAAACTCTCAAAGAAGACTTCCCATTCATTGAGAAAAACTACAAGCTTGAAAGTTTTATAAATTTCACTTCTGAAAATAATTTGTCTAAATCGCCATTCCATTATGGCGGTGCTTATTATCTTGTTGATCCTTCAAGTGTTGAAGTAGTTTACCCTTTATACAAGAATTTAAAAGATGGCAGTATCGTTTTCGATTTATGTGCAGCTCCTGGTGGAAAATCAATTATTCTTGCTCTTTTAAGACCTGATATTTTGATTGTTAGCAATGAAATAAATCAAAAGAGAGCGCAAATTTTAAAGAGTAATATTCAAAGACTTGGCTTAACAAATGTTGTTGTCACAAATAATTCCATCAAGGATTTCGCAGGGATTTCTCAATTTAACCATGCAATTGATGGCATCATTTTAGATGTTCCATGCTCAGGAATTGGCATGAATAGAAAGAAGGCCAAGATGGAGGATGACTATTCTGAAGGTAAAGCGGAGAAGTTAGCACCTCTTCAGTTAGATCTTTTAAAAACTTCATTAACAATGTTAAAAGATAAAGGCTTACTTGTATATTCAACATGTTCTTACAACGAAATTGAAGATGAAGGTGTTATCTTACAAGTTTTAAATGAAGATAAAACTGTTGAACATATCGATTTAAATATCGAAAACGCTAAATATTCATCAAGTAAAATTGGTTCACATTTGATACCACCATTTTACAAAGGTGAAGGACACTATGTTTGTTTACTTAAAAAATATTGTGATAAAAGTAATGATTTAGAAATTGAGAAAGTTAAGCTTTCTAAAGATAATAAAATTGAATTACCAATCATTGAATTCAAAAAGAACAAATATATTGCAGATTATTTCTTAAAGCACCTCAATAGATTAAACATTGTTTCAATTGGTGTTGAACTTCTCAATAATTTTCAAAATGAGAAAGCATATTACAATGTAAACTTTTCTCATACAAAATATGGTAAAAATCTTTTATCAGTTGTGTCTACTGATGACATTGAATTAGCCAATAAATATCTAATTGGCTACGAAATCCCAACTGAATTTGATAAAAATGCCGAAGTCGCATTTGCATATAAAGGTGTAAATTTAGGTTACGGAAAAGTTGTAAATAGGAGATTGAAAAACTATTTTCCTAAAGGATTGAGAAAGAAAGATTAACTTATTTAGTCAACTTTATTATTGAAGTTGACTTTTCTTATTATCCAAATGGTCAACTAACTCTCTTATCTCTATAATAATTTCAAAAAAGGAGAGATAATTATGACTTACATATTTCTTCATGGTTTAGGTCAAACTTCATCAAGCTGGGATGAAACAGTAAAATCTTTAGATAAAGAATTAAAGTTGTTTACTCCAAATTTATCATATTGGATAAAAGATAAAGAGTCATCATTTAATACACTTTACGATGAACTTATAAAATATTGTGAAAAAGTTGATGATGATCTTTGTCTTGTTGGTTTATCCTTAGGTGGAGTTCTTGCTTTAAAATATGCTATCGAACATCAAGATAAAGTTAAGTCATTAGTTTTAATTGGAACTCAATACAAAATGCCAAAAGGTTTATTAAAATTCCAAAATGTCATCTTCCATTTAATGCCTAAGTCTGTGTTCTCCAAGATGGGATTTCAAAAATCCGATTTCATCAATCTTTGTAAATCGATGATGGATTTAGATTTTTCAAGCTCAATCAAACACATCAAAGCCAAAACTTTAGTAATCTATGGTAAAAAAGATAAAGCAAATAAATCCGCTGCAATCGAATTATCAAAGTTAATTCCAAATGCAGAATTAGTGTGTATTCCTAACTCAAATCATGAAGTTAACAATGATAAGCCAGATTTACTTGCTAAGGAAATTAACAGATTCTGTAAATAAATTCATCTATCAAAAATGCTGCCAGCTTCTTGGCAGCATATTTTTATCTATTTCTAACTTGATTCATTGAGTAAATAACAATTTTTACATCATCACTAGGTTTAACCATGTTTGTCATATTTTCTGTGACCAATGTGACGAAAGTGTTATTATTTAAAATCAATTCACAAAGTTCCTGGTCGATGAAACAGACGACGCTGATCATTTTACCCTTTGTTTCGAACTCATAAATTCTTCTTCTCTTGTAGAAAGCAGTCTCTTTATTAAGAGATCTAGTTCTATCGATGAAAAGAGTATTTTCATCAGTATAAATATCAACGGATCCAACTGAAACACTTTGGAAAGGTTTCAAAGAGAACATAATCTTTTCTGGATAGTGAGTTTGCTTTAGTCTAAGTTCATTAACTTCATTAATAATTCTCATGTCCATCAATGGGTGAACTGAGAATGAGAATTTTCCTCTATCATCGAATGTGATTCTTCTTGGAGCGGTTAACATGCCATCTGCATCTTTAATTTGGACATCAGTTGGAATGCAACCGAAAGCAATAAGCCTATCTCTTGAGTCGTATTGAACTTTGATAGATGTCATATCTTCGGAGCAGTCAAATCTGCTCTTTGTTGATAAATCGTATGTGAATTCACCATGTTGAGGATTAAAATCGGACATGACACAGTAGCTTCTTGAATAAGATGCTAAATCTCTAGAAATCATGTAAGCACCACTTCTATTATCTTTACTTACTGAGCAGGTGATCATGACTGAAGAAATATTTGTCTCTCTGATTCTGTTGATTGAAAGTGAAGTAACACGGTACTTACTTTCAAGGAATGGACAACTTCCCAAAAACTCAACTTTGTTATGGTTGATATCAAAATGGTATGTTGCTATTGTTCTTAAATTTGTTTTAACGTTGAAACCAACTAAAACGATATAAACTTCATTTTCGTAATCAAATGCTGAGATTGCTTCAATAGTACCCTTTTCAAAATCAGCAGCTTCGATATCATGTTCATCAAGTAAAACATGCTTATCGTTTGTGTTATCAAAATTGATACCATCTTCAGAAAAACAGCAGATAACTGCAGTATTTTCAACTGAAGTTAAATCATGAATATGAAGATTTCTTTCATCTTTTCTTGAATATCTATTTGCGATGTAGAAAAGATAAATTCTGTCTCTGATAACTAATGCTGTGCAATCTTCAATACCATCTCTATCCAATTTAAGAGTTGGATAAATAGCATCACAAGCATTTTTGAAAACTAAAGTATCATCGGAAATACCATGACCGACGACGTAAAAGTTTTCCTCTTTAGAAAATGGAGAATGTAAATCAAAAATATGATATTGGTTTTTATAATAACAGTAGCCAGCAATTTTAATTAAAGAATTTCTCACTAATGTATAGTGGCTTCTTGGTTTAAATTGTTTCTTGATTGGTTCCATACTCGGATATTATATCATTTAGAGTTATTAATATTACCTTGAAAAATCAAATATTTATAGAAAAAACGGCAAATTTTGCCTATTTTTTTGCATAATTTCTTATCTTTCACTTTTAGTACAATGTTTACAAAAATTCTATTTTTAAACATCAAAAATTTCAGGTTTGATATTGAGGATAAAGGCAAATTCGGTATTGAAAAATAATTCCTAATTTGGTAATCTTTATAAGCATTTTAAGTTTTTATTATGCTTAGATGGAGGTATAAACATGTCTCGTTATTGTGATTTAAGTGGCGTTGGTCCACTCACTGGTAATACCCGTTCACACTCATTAAGAGCAACCCGTCGCCGTTGGAATGTTAATCTTCACAAGGTTAAAATGAACATCAATGGACAAGTCGTTACACTTAAAGTTTCCGCACGTACACTCCGTACTTTGAAGAAGCAAGCACAAGAAGCTCATGCTCACTGCGGTTGTGAACATTGCCAATGTGAAGCACACGAAGCTGAAGCAGTTGCTTCAAACTAATTAAATCATATATAAAAACACTACTCATGAGGTAACTCGTGAGTAGTTTTTTCTTATAAGAACATGTATCCAAGTGAAGTATCAACAATCAATAAGATTAATGTGATACCAAGTGAAGCGATATAAATCCATTCAGTAAGTGCTAAGAAATTGACCTTTGGTCTTAAGAAATAAGTTGCACCATCCTGTTCGGTTTTATTCTTTTTAGCCCAACTGGAAAGTTTTGGATTTAAAAGTAAGATAACTAATAATAGAGCAAGAACTGAATAAGCAATTGCGGTTCCAAATGAGATTGAAAATTGTGAATAATCTCTCATGACATGAGAATTGTAGAAACCGTAAGTAGCAAGTAAACCATTCTTTAAGATTGTTGAAGCAAATGATAATGTTGTGAAAATAATATGTTTATTTGGATAGAAAAGTGAAAATCCAAAGTTCAATCCATACATGATTGATTCAACAAAAATGACGATAACAATGACTAATCCTAACCAGTTGAATTCACCTAAAGTTGTTAATAAATTGAATGTGTAAATAAGTGAACCACCTACATAGAATAATAAGAATAAAAAGAATGAATAAACTGCGTAAACTCTTCTTTTTTCAGTTAAAAGAGAATTTAATTCACATGGGAATGTGTTAAATATCGTGCTCTTTTTTTGCAAATATTTTTCTTTTCTCAAACATAGTACACAAGTAACTATGAATAATATCAAACTTGCTAATCCTAAAACAAGAATTGGAAGGATGATATTGAGATTTATCATGGTATAAGGCATTCAATAACCTCCGAATTTTTACATTATTATAAAAAATCTAACTTCTATATTCTCTTTAGATATTTAATTTCTCGATTTGTTCTGCAATTTTAGTTCCATTTTCAACGAATAAGTATGAACCTGAAACAAAGTATCTTGCACCTAAATCGTAGCAACGTTTTGCGGTTTTATCGTTGATACCACCGTCAACTTCAATAAAACAATTTAAATTGTTTTCTTCAATAAAGTTACTTGTTTTCTTGATTCTTTCAAGGCTAGATTCAATGAATGATTGTCCGCCATAACCTGCTTGAACGGTCATGATTAAAACAAAGTCAAACTTAGAAAGAACTTTGAAGAAAAGTTCATCATCGGTATAAGGGTTAATTGCTAAACCAAGTTTAAGTTCTGGGTATTTTAAGCGTGTTTCAGCCACTAAATCTAAAAGTTCTGTTTCTGATTTAAAAACTTCAACGTGAAATGAAACAAGTTTAGCACCCATATCAGCAAATTTAGAAACGTGATCTTTTGGATTAATAACCATCAAATGAACATCTTCAGTAAATCCACATTTATGAACTAAAGGGAAAATAGATTCACCAAAGGAAATATTAGGAACAAAATTGCCATCCATGACATCGTAGTGAAGATATTCAATACCAGCATTACGCATTTTATTGAACTGATCTTCCAATGTCAAAAAGTTGCAACCTAAAATGCTAGGTAAAATGACAGATTTATTTTCTTCCATAAATTGACTCCTTTGCTTCTTCTAATAATTTTGTGTAGTTTGAGTAATGTTTAAGTTTTTGCTCATCTTCATTGTATCTAAAACAAACATTACAGATGTTTTTATCTTCGTTTGTATGTAAACAATCTCTGTATTTACAATCGTGTGAATAGAGCGAAAATCCTGGGAAATTCTCAGCGATATCAGCCTTAGTTAAATCAAGTTCAAATGATGAAAATCCAGGTGTATCACCGATGAATCCGTTGTTATAAGGAATTAAAGTAACGCTTTTTGTAACGTGTTTTCCTCTACCTTTAATAACTTGATAATCACCTTCTTGGAATGAAAATGATGAATCTATTTTATTGAGCATTGTTGATTTTCCAACACCGGATTGACCCATGACACAGATTGTCTTATTCTTAGTTAATTCAATAAGTTTTTCAACATCCATAATACCATCAATTGATGAGTAAAAACATGAAATACCTAAGCTTTCATAGTATTCTCTTTCTTTTTGAATACTTGCTTTCTCTTCATCGTTCAAGAGATCATATTTAGAAAAAATAATAACAGGTCTAATGGATGAATAGTGTGCGGTTAATAGGTACTTATCCAACATGAAAGAGGAATAATTAGGCTCTTTAACTGATATTATTACTAATACAATATCAACATTAGCAATTCTTGGTCTAGTTAATAAAGTGGTTCTTTCTAAACGTTCTTTAATGTTATTTTCTTCATCCAAAATAACGTTGTCACCAACCATTAAATTACCTTTATTAAAGACAACATTTTTTCTAACTTTACAAACTCTTTTATCTTCATGATTTTCAGTATTAACTAAAACATAACCTAAAGAGGAGTTTGAACAAACTTTATAAATATTACCCATTATTTCTTACCTTTTGAGAATAAGCGTTTGAAGAATCCTTGTTTAGTTTCAATCATTGAAGGGTTCTTAACAATCTGTTGAATATCTTCTCTCATGTTGTAGACAGATTTATATCTGTCATTAGGAGATTTCATCGTTGCTTTCAAAATAATTTTTTCTATACATGCTGGAGTTTTTGAATTGTATTTCTTTGGAGATGGGAATTTTTCCTTGATATGTTTTAAAGCAACCATGACAGCTGAATCATCATCGTAAGGAACTCTTCCAGTAATCAATTCAAAGAATGTAATACCTAAAGAATAGATATCAGATTGAGGTGAAGCAACATTTCCTTGAGAAATTTCAGGTGCTAAATAGTGAACAGAACCGACAACAACTTCGCTTCTTGTAACATGACTTGCATTTGTGAAAGTTGCGATACCAAAATCACCAAGTTTAATAGTTCCGTCCGCTAAAACATAGACATTTTGAGGTTTGATATCTCTGTGAATAACACCATGTTGATGTGCGTATAAAACTGCGTTACAAAGTTGAAGCATGACATCGCACGCTTCGATAAATGAGAGTTTTCCTCTTTGGTTTAAAACGTCTCTAAGTGTCTTACCGTTAACAAATTCATTAACCATGTAAGGACGGCCTTTGTAATTACCAAGAGTAACAACTCTGACAATATTTGGATGATTCAAACTAGCTGCAGTTCTTGCTTCTCTTTCAAAACGAGTGAGATTCACTGCGTTTTTCATAGTTTCTTCCTTAATAATTTTCAAAGCAAAATCTTTATTTAAAATTAAATCTTTTGCCTTATAAACTATTGCCATACCGCCTTCACCAAGAACAGCATCAAGGCGATATCTTCCGTCAATAACATCATTTAATTCCATATTAGTTGACTACCTCCAATAAAGAAACTCCAATATTATCCTTACCACCGTTTGAGTTTGCAGTTTTAATTAAAATCTCGCATTTCTCTTTAGTGTTGAATAATTTCTTAGAAAGAATTTTTGTAATTTCCTGATTATTAACCATATTGTACAAACCATCTGAACACAGTAATAATTTATCATAATCGTTATCGATAATTGAAATATGTGGAATAACACTATTTTTTATTCCAACCGCTGCAATTAAAGTATTATTCATCTTCAAATCAGATATATCTGAGAAAGTTAGATGATTATCATGAGCAAAGTTAAAAAGTGTATCTGAATAAGTAACTTTTCTTAGCTCTTTTTCTCTTGAAAAGGTGTAACATGCTGAATCACCAACATGAAGAATATAAGTTTTTGTATCAAAAACTAAAGCAAGAGTATAAGTTGAAGCCATATTCGAGTAGATCTCTGAAGATATCTGCATCTCCTTAACTCTTTCTTGAATAAAACTGAATAGTCTCTTTAAAGTTTTAACAATTTTTGCTTCATCCTTTAAATCATCTTCTTCAAGATTATTTAAATATTGAATGGTGAGTTCTCCGCATAATGTTGAACAAACCTCACCTTTTCTATTACCACCGACTCCATCACAAACTAATAAGCCAGCAAAAAATGGAAAAAATGATGCGAATGCAAAATCTTCATTATTCTTTCTCTTTTTACCGCAATCAGTTAGTGAATAAATACGATTCATCATAGTTATTCTTCCTTAATCTTCTTGTATTTTGCTCTTAATTGTCCGCAAGCAGCGTCGATATCAGAACCAAATTCTTTTCTGATAGTTGCTTTAATTCCATTGGCATTCAAAAAGTCACGGAAAGCATGAACTTTGTTATTTGATGATCTCTTGAATGGTTTTTCTGCAACTTCATTGTAAGGAATTAAGTTAACATAACCATAAGTAGGTTTAATAAGTTCAACAAGTTGTTTGGCGTGCTCTAAAGAGTTATTTAAACCATCAATCATGATGTATTCGTAAGTAACTCTTCTGCCATTTGCAGATTTATTGTAATCTTCGATGGCTTTAATAAGTTCTTTCAAAGGGTATTTTCTGTTAATTGGCATCAATTTATTTCTGATTTCATCATTTGGAGCATGAAGCGAAATAGCTAAATTGATCTGCAAATTTTCATCCTTAAATCTTTCAATTCCAGGGACAATGCCGCATGTAGAAATTGAAATATGTCTTGCACCAACATCGATACCAAATTGGCAGTTGATAATTTTAACGTAATCCATAACATTATCATAATTATCAAAAGGTTCACCAGTACCCATGACAACAGAGTGAGTTAAGTGGGCTTTTGTATCAATTTCAGTTCTTAAAATTTGATCGACAACTAAAAATTCACCGACCATTTCAGCAGCAGTTAAATCTCTTCTTTTTCTAAGTAAACCAGAGGCACAGAATGCACAGCCCATCAAGCAACCAACTTGAGAGGAAACACAAACAGAATCACCGTAGATATATCTCATCAAAACTGTTTCTACGAGTTGTCCGTCTTCAAGTTTAACAAGGAGTTTCATTGTTCCATCACTTGAAATCTTTTTAACTTCTACTTCTGGAAGATGAATGTAATATTTGGATTTCAAAACTTCACGAAAACTGACTGAAATATCAGTCATCTCATCGAAATCAAATACTCTTTTCTTATACAACCAGGAGTAAATTTGCTTAGCACGGAAAGCTTTTTGACCTAAAGCCATCATCTGACCTTCCAATGCTTGTAAAGTTACACCTAAAATATTAATTCTATTTTCTTCCATTATGAAACCCTCTTTAAAATAGCGTAGTAAAGACTGTCACTATTAAATTCATAAGATAAAATTTGTTTTTCTTTAATTAGTGTGAATTCTGGATGATTCTTTACAAATTCTTCAATTCTTTCAGTTGTTTCAAAGTCTAAAAATGATCTAACCATGAAAAATAATCTGCCATTAGGTTTAACAAAGTATGAAGATTCTTCCAAATAATCTTTGATGACATCTTTGGCTCTCATTTCAGCTATTTCGAGTGAGAAATTGAATAAAACATCACCAGAACGCTTGAACATGCCAATATTTGAATTTGGAGGAGTACAGATAACAACATCCTTTGAATCAAATTCAACTTCATTTTTGATAAATCTAAGTTCTTTGCAAATTAAAGTTTCGCAATCAACTCCAAGTCTTTCAAATAGTGCCTTACTTCTTGCTAAAGATCTATCATCTAAGAAACAAGCAAGACTTCTACCGTTATTCATATTGTTGATAATTGAATAGTAAGAGCAAAGATTACCACTTGTGGCAGTAATTTGCATGATATCATCAAATGAATGATAGTTGATATCATCCAAAGCCTTAAAAATTGAAAAATCAAGAACAAAGAGCTTACCATCAACGACTTCTTTAAGTTCAGAAGGTAAAATCTTCTGCTTTAAAATCAAAATTCCGTAGCTATCAAACATCTTATTTTCACTTTTAACGATTTCGAATCTATCATCGTTAGCAAAATCTTCCAAATGGCATTTGTTGATATTGATAGCAAGTGCTTGTTTGTATTGAAAATTTGGTTTAATCAAATTATTAAGTTCATCCCTTGAAAATGAATCGTGAAGTTTAACAAAAACATCATAAGGAAGATTCAAAATCAAAAGATTCTTCTCAAGTTTAGATAAAGTTTTATTCTCTAAATATTTATTTTGAGTGCAAAATGCACGGATTTTCTGAGAAAAAGATGTGGTATCAACATAAGTTGGAGTGTACAAACTCTCCAATAGATCGTTATCAATTTCTTCAACAGAAATATCTTCTTTCATATATTTGAAAGAGATGAAATAGTAAGCGATGAGGTAGAAAAAGATATCTTCTTTGCTGATTAAAGGAAAATTATCCTTGATAGCAAAGTCGATAAGCATGAAATGTCTCACGTAAAAATTGACTATCTTAACTACATATTTTTTATCTTCTTTGGAGATGTTATTGGATAAAAAGAAATAATTGCAATAGTCTTTTACAGGGATCTTTTTTATCTTGATTGCATAGAGAATATCTGCAACCATATCAAAAATTTTCACACTAAAACCTCTTAAACTATCTATATTTTACTAAATTAATATTTATATCTTATATAGATAGCAAGATATAAGTAAAACTATCTAATTAAGCCAAAGAAAAACTCCTAACTTAATCAAATTAGGAGTTAATAACACTTACTTATCTTCTTCGTCGTGACAGCAATCACCTTCACAACAAGTGTGACTATGTGGTTTTGGTTTAGCAAATAAGCTATCGAATTGACCTAATAAACTATCAACCTTTTCATCATCTGCATTTTCAGATTCTTCTAAAAGTGAATTGATTTGTTTAACAAATGGTGATTCTTCTTCCTCTTGAGGATCGACAGGATTATCTTCACCATCAAGTAATGATGTCTCTGCTTTAACCATATTTGCAGGAGTTAAATAAAGTGGGTAATCATCATCGATTGAAAGATGTTCTTCATCGAAATATTTAACTCTGATAAGTGAGTTAATAGCAATTTCTTTCAACTTCTTTTGTAAATATTTGATGACATTTGGCATCAAATTTTTATATTTATTTGATGCGTCGATTTCACAGTTGATGTAGTAGGAAGTTTGTTCTTGACCATCATGAATAAAGAAACTTTCTGCGGCGATAAAGTTTAAATCTTTGTCTTCAATTTCCAATAAATTGACTAAATCTTTATGAATTTTCTTTGTGAAATCAGCGATGAGATAAATATCTTGACCTAAGAATTTAATTGTAACCATATTGCCTCCTTTTCTATATGCTTACTGGATCCATATCCAACAACATTTTGGTATTATATGAAATTTTTATACTTTTCAACTTGTCTAAGCAACTAGAAATTTTATCAAATTCCTTATATTTAATTAAGATGTTAATGATATATTTTCCACCTTCTCGTGAAATGTATGGGATATTTGGCCCGTAGATATTTGCAAAATCACTGATGTGATTAACTAAAAATCTTTTAATTAACAAACTGTCATTAAACACTGAGCGAGAGTTGGTGTTTTTTAAACGAATTAAAATTTGTTTTGAATATGGTGGATCAAAAATCTGCTTTCTTTGTTTGAACTGCTCTTCAAAGAAGTGCTCGTAGTCGTTAGTTAGGGCATATTTAAACAAATTGAATTCTTTGTTGTAGGTTTGAATAAGTAATGTTCCTCCTTTGGAAAGTTTATCTCCAATATTGACAATATTCTGGTAGATGATTTCCTCTGAGTTGTAGAAAGGAATAGATAAACCTAAATCTGCATTGATAAAAGCAATTAAACCAACATTTTTGTAGTTAGGAACATTTAAAACTGCATTTGTAGCAACTAAAATATTGAACTTATTCTCATTAAAACCGTAGATAAGTTTTTTCACTTCGTTATCTTTCATATCCGCAGTCAAAGTTTGAATGGAATAATTTGGTCTTAATCTATTCAAATCTTCAACAGTTTTGTCCATACCAAAACCAATTTGTTCGAAGTCTTGTGAAAAACATTTCTTGCATGTCACTTCCATTGGACTTAGATAAGTATGGCAGTGATTGCAGTAATATTTATCACCTTTTTTGTAATAAATAAGTGGTGAATTACAAGTTTCACATTTCAAAACAGTTCCACATTCTGAGCACTCACTAAGTGAGGAATAACCTTTTCTATTTTCAACTAAGATTACTTGTTTATTTCGTTTGATGGTTTCATCAATTTTAGCAAGTAATGTTTGTGAGAAAGTTGAAAATCCTTCAACTTGTTCATTTGGTGAAGTCATATCAATAACTAAAGAAGATGAACTTTCCTTCAATTTCATTGCGAAATCCCCAATCTTTTTAGTTTTTGCATATGCATAAAGTTCAATTGTAGGTGCCTTAGAAAGTAAGAATAACTTACAGTTTTCTTCATATTTAACTTTCTTCATGAAAACATCCAAATATCTATATGTAGGAGCACCATCTCGTTTATAAGCAGAAACATCTTCAGCACTTAAAACTAAGATTGTTCTTAAATTTTTAATGTTTAAAAAGGTACCTATTTGAGTAGCGATAACAATGCTCTTCTCTTTATTTTTGATTTCTTCATAAGTTTGATAAATCTCAGTATCACTCATGGAAGAATGATAGATATCAACATCATCAAAGTAATTATTAAAGACTGAATAAATGTAATTTAAATAACCTAAACTAGGAACAATAATAAGTGTCGATTGTGATATAGAATAATTTCCTTTAGCCATATCAAGCATTAAAGAAATAGACTTATTTAACGACAAAAAGCTGACTAAATTAATGTTCTTATCGGTTTGAATTAGTTTGTTTTTCAATGTAACTAACTCACAACTTTCATCTTTAGAAAAGTCTAATTCATACAATTTCTTGTCGTTTAAAACTACTCTTTCAACAACTTTAAGATAATTTCTTTGGACTAAAAATTGAGCATATACTCTATCTTTATAAGAGTTCGCTAAAACATCTTCAGTTTTAACTTTATTTATCAGATCCAACTGTTTTTCACTCAACAAAGAATAGTCATTATTCCCACCTAACTCTAAGTAAGAAATCTTTCTACCTTTTGTATGATTCAAAGCAGACTTTTTAACCTTCATAACTGGAGGAAACATGGTAGAAATTACGGTAGCAAGTGAAGTTTTGTAGTAATTGGATAAATTTTTAGCAAAGTCCATCATGTTTTCGGTCATGATAGGATCTTCATCTAAAACTTTAATGATATCTTTAAGTTTGAATCCTTTTAGATTTTCATATTCTTCTCTGGATAAATTAGTTTCATAAACATCGATAACAAGTCCTACTTCAAAATTCTTTTCATTCAATTTGGCATCCTTTTTAACTTGACCAAATTGAACATAAACTCTTTGACCAGACTTACAAGAAATATTTTCATCACAAAAGTAAGTGAATCCTTCACTATCCATTTGAATATTTCTATCGACAATAACCGTAACTAATTTCATATATTCCTATTATAAAAAAGTTCAAGATAACATTTCATTTATCTTGAACACTAATCTTCTAATGAATCAATTTTGTCTCTGATAATTTCTTGTATAGCATTTGCTGCTTTTTGAATATCATCATTAACTACTGTGAAATCGTACATATTTGCAAGTTTCATCTCTGATTGAGCCTTTTCAAGTCTTTCACGGATAACTTCTTCAGTCTCAGTCTTTCTATTTCTGATACGATTTTCAAGTTCTTCTAAGCTTGGTGGAACTAAAAAGATTGTAACCATGTGATCATCTTTGTAGTGATCCATAACTTGTTTAGCACCATTAATTTCAATCTCTAAGAATACGTTTTTACCTCTATTTAAGAGCTCTAAGACATAATCTTTAGGTGTGCCGTAGTAATTACCAACAAATTGAGTATACTCGAGGAATCCGTCTTCTTTGATCTTCTCTTTAAATTCTTCTTTGGTAACAAAAAAATAGTCCTTACCATCAATTTCCAAATTTCTAGGTTTTCTAGTTGTCATAGAAATTGAATATACAAGGTTTAAACTTAAATCTGCCATAACCAAGCGTCTGACGGTACCTTTACCAACGCCAGAAGGACCAGAAAGGACTATCAAAATTCCTCTTTTGTTCATATTTACCTCTTAGAATAGTAAATATTATAATAATAAAGCTTTGTTTTTGAAAAATATATTTTAAGAAAGAGCTTGCATTTTTTTAGAAAGGGCTTTAAATGGCATTAGATAATCTAGTTATTGAAAAAATCGTAAATAAATTAAATTCAGAATTATTGAATAGTTATGTCGGTGAAATCATTAAAATCAGCCAAAATGACTACTCTTTTCCTTTGCACGCTCTTGAAAGTGAGACTAAAAAACGCACAAATCTCATCATTTCAATGGATAATAAGAATCCTTTGATCACTTCAACCGATGAAACATTATACAAAGTTAACGATAACACACCTTTTTTCAATGTTTTAAAGAAAATTAAAGGTACAAAATTAACTAAAATTGAAAAGTTGAAAGGTGAAAGAATCATCACTTTAACTTTCATGAAAGATAATAGAGGTGATGCCTTAGTTATCGATGATGAAGTTGGCTACAAACTCATCGTTGAACTCTTTGGTAATCATCCAAATTTAGTCATGATTTCCATGAAAACAAATCTTATTGTAAATATATATAAGGAAAAAGGAGATTTCTTATCCGAAAATTTCATTGGTAAAAATACTCCTTACGTTTACTGTGATGAAAGAAAATTATTCTACGATTGTGAAACCTTAGAAGAATGCCAAACTTACTTATCAAATAAAACCTTTGAGTATCTTTCAAACTATGTAAATAGCTCAAATAAGTGCTTAAAAGAAGTACAAGATGAAATTTTTAACTCAAAAGTTCTTTATATCATCAAAAACTCAATCCAACCATATCATTTTGGAATCGAAACAGCTATTCCAATTGAAATTGATGACCTTTTCAAATACTTCAATGCCAATCAGAAGCAAGTTGCCGAGTCTTTGAAAGAAGAAAAACTCAAAAAAGAGCTTGTAAGATTGAATAAAACAATACACAAGAAGATTAAAAATCTTCAGGAAGACTTGGAAAAAGCAAAGAAAAACATCATTTTTAAAGATTACGGTATCTTACTTTTGAATAATCAAGAGCTCTACAAACCAAATATGGAGCAGATTACTCTTGAAAATCAAACTATCAAATTGGATCCAAATTTAAGTGCGGTTGAGAATGCTTCAGCATACTTTAAAAAGTATCATAAAGCCAAACAAGCACTAATTATTTTGACTGAACTTATCGCAAAAACTGAAGATGAAGTTAGTTATTTAGATAACAAACTTCTTAATTTTGATAAAGCTACTCCACGTGATTTAATGGAATTAAAGGAAGAACTTGTCTTAACAGGTTACTTAAAATCCACCAAGAAAAATACCAAAGGTAAGAAATCTAAAAAGCCAAACACCAATATCAAAGTCTACAAACCACATCAATTAGATACAGACTTTGGCACAATTCTTTTTGGTATGAACGATTTACAAAACGAATCTTTAACGTTCAAAATAGCAAATAAAGAAGATATTTTTGTTCATATCAAAGATTATCCAGGTGCACATATTTTAATTAGAAGAGTAGATTATAACAAGAATAGCAAAAACATCTTAGAACTCGCAGGCAAAATTGCTTTATTCTTATCCAATGTATCATCAGGCGAAATTCAATACTGTCAAATTACCAAAGTTAAAAAGAGAAACGTAAAATTAGGTCTTGTTACTTTAAGAGAATATCAAACATTTTTCACTAAACTTGACGATAAAGATTTACTCTATTTCAAGAAAGCAATTAAGTAATTAAAACCAATCAGAAAACTTACATTTTTTGTTGAAAGTCCATATTTATAAAAAACTTGCTAAGAAAGTTTTTGTATTATATAATTATTGAGCATTTTGCCTTGTTAGTTAAGTGGTATAACGGATCCATGGTAAGGATCAATCGCTAGTTCGATTCTGGCACGAGGCATTTTTTTAATATCAATTTGTACGATATTAAAAAGTGAATGCTAATTTATTTATCTTAATTAATTTATTAATTATTCGTTTTGTTATAATTAATGAGTATTTAAACAAAACATTAAATATATCTATTTTTTGTTGAGGTGTTTTAGATGTCAGATAAGAAGAAAAAACAAGAAACCGGTGTTGAAAGCGTCACTGCTACACCTTATGGTGAAGCAACAGTCAATAAGAGCAGTAACACCATCAAAAATAAATTTAGAATCTTCTGGAGATGGTTCAAAGAAGATGCAACCTGGCTCCAAGTCTTACTTATTATTCTCGTAATTTTCGGTGTATTTATCGGTGTTTCATATTCAATTCCAGCAATTAAGAATGCAATTGAACAAGGTAAAGTATCAACTTTCTATAAAGATCATCAAATTACATATGCTGAACTTGAAGAAAAGAGAAAATCAGAAGAACAATTCACTGTCTTCTTCTATGGTGAAAATTGTACTCACTGTGAAACTGTTCAAAACGGTGTTGAAGAATACTACACTGATTTAGGTAAAGATAATGTTGTCTACACCATCAATATTGAAGATAAAGACTACATCACACAAGAACAAATCACATTCTTACACGATGAATTAGCAGTTGTCTACGATACTCAAGATCCTGAATATATTTCCTCAGAATACAAGAGCTTCACAGATGCTTCATCAACTGGTATCCCAACTCCTACAATTGTTATCTACAGAGATGGTACTCCAATTAGAGTTGTTTTAGGTATCGATGAATCTAACCCTGTTAAATATTTATCTGATACTTTCTACGATAATTTATAATTTCTAGTTTAATAATGTCATTTAAGCCACTCCAAAAAAGTGGCTTTTTTGTATAATTTAAATCGCATATGAAAAAAATAAAATACTTAACTTTAACATTTGTTTCTCTTTTTTCTCTTCAAAGTTGTAACATTTACAAACAAAATACTGTTAACTATGAGGAGTATCTTACTCATTGTGATAATGACGAAACATTTTTCTTGTCTTTATATGGTACTTCATGCCATGCATGTGAATCAGCTTTAAAAGATGTAACTTCTTATTTCAAAAATAATCAAGAAGTTCCAGTATATTTCATGGATGCTCAAACTTTATTCCAAACTGGAAATGAAAGCCAAAGAGAAAATATTTACAATACAGTTGTTTCAGCCTACACAAAAAATGAAGCAAATTATCGCTATAGATACTTCACTTCTGAAATTAGTGAAGTCACTTCTGAAAACTTCAAAGATTATTTCCCAAGTTTAGTTACACCTACTAACATTCTTTTTAAAGATGGTGAAGCAGTTTCGGTTAGATTTGGTTATTACAATCTTGCTAAAGATGCTACACCAGAAAACCAAACTTTGGAAGAAAACGGAGTTGCTGAAACATTGGATAACATGCTTAAACAAGCAGGTCTCAAATAAAAAACTTTGTCTACCAATCTGATAAACAAAGCCATAATTTACAATATAAGTAATTCACCTTCGGGTGAATTATTTTTTGTTCCAATATTTAATTACGCTCTTAGGAACTAAACTGGAAATATCTGCTCCGTAAAGATGCAATTCTTTAATTGTTGAAGAAGATAAGAAAGAATATTCTTTACTTGCCATGAAGAAAATGGTTTCGATATTTTTATCGATAAATTCATTTGTTGAGTGAACCATAAATTCATATTCGTAATCAGTAACAGCTCTTAATCCTCTAATTAAACAGGTTGCACCAACTTCTTTAGCTTTATCAACAACTAAACCTTCAGTGTAAGTAACTTCGAAACCATCATAATCTTTGAAAGTTTCTTTAATCATTTCAATTCTTTCTTTCAAAGTGAAAGAATATTTTTTCTGTGTATTATTTGCAACACAGATAATAACTTTATCAAAGATTTTTCTAGCTCTTAAAGCAATTTCAACGTGACCATTTGTGATTGGGTCAAATGAACCCGGATATAAACAAACTTTCATAATTTACTCCTCAATCAAGCGGTATTTACCTATATATTTTGAACCGTATTTGTAGGTTTTTAATTCAAATCCTTCAATTTCTTCAGGAACTTCTAATGCTTCAAGAATAACTAAAGCACTTGGATTTAGCATATTATTATCATGAAGATAATGAAGAATATCTTTTGTAATTTTCATTCTGTAAGGTGGATCTAGATAGACAATATCCAACATTACACCATTATTTTTCATGCTATTTAAGCATTGAATGTAATCCATTTTACTAAGAATAACTTTCTTTTCTTCATCAATTGCTCTGACATTGTCTAAAAGAATCTTATAAACATTCCTATCAAGTTCATTCATATAAACTTTTGAGGATCCTCTGGACAACGCTTCTAACCCAACTGCACCAGAACCAGCAAATAAATCTAAGAAAACTGAATTTGCTATATCAAAATTAAGAGAAGAAAAGACTGCTTCCCTAATTTTATCCATCGTTGGACGAGTTGTTGTGCTTGAAGGAATTTTAAGTTGTCTCCTTCTGTATTTACCACCAATAATTCTTAACATAAGTCTACTTTAATACGGATAATATTTCAGTTTCCAATCTATTTACTAAAGATAAAAGTTGTTTCTTAGTTTCGTTATATTTTACAACTATTTCGTCACTGAAATACTCTTTTCTAAGTCGATAATATTCATCTTCCAATTTCTTAATTTCGTTCTTTGGCATGAAGCTTTTATACTTTTCAATCTGTTCAGAAATTTCATCTAGATGAGACTTTTTCAATCTTAAATTCACTGAGGAATCTAGTATCTTTTCTGCTTCAACAAAATTTTTGTAATAAGGGTGAAGTTTTATATCTTCATAAAGAGTATCAAGCAACTTTTTAAGCTCTTCATCAATAAAACTATCACTAACTAAATATGAATTATCAACCATATAGAAATTATAACATTTCGCATTTTATTAAATTTAGCGTGTAAACTCATATGAATATAATATATTCATATCTTTTTAAATTTTGTTAAAATATTGTCAACCGATAAATCTAAATAATATTTTGTAAAGGAAAAATAAAATGACAATTCATTATGATGATGAAAAACTTCTTCATGAGAAGTTAATTCCTTGCGAGAAACCATTTTTGCAAGAAGATATAAATTTAGCTATAGAGATGAATAAATACTTGCAACTTTCCCAAGATGAAGAATATGCAAGAAAAAATAATATCAGAAGTGGCGTTGGCTTAGCCGCAAACCAAGTTGGTTCCAGAAAACGTATCATTGCAATCTACTTGGAAGATGACAAACTTTATTCCTATGCTTTACTCAATCCAGAAATCACATCTAAATCAGTTAAGATGTGTTATCTTTCAACTGGTGAAGGCTGCCTTTCTGTTCCAAAAGATCATAAAGGTTTAGTAATGCGTTCCTATAAAGTTACAGTTAAAGCTTACGATTGCTTAACTCAAAAGAACGTTGTTATCAATGCAAAAGGCTATTTAGCCATCTGCTTACAACACGAAATTGACCATTTAAACGGAATTTTATATTACGATCACATCGATAAGACTAACCCTTATAAAGTCTTTGATGGTGCCGTTGAAATATAGGAGGTATCTGACAACTGATGAGAAAAAAATCAGACCAAGATCTAATTATTACAGACGAAAGTATCAGTGAAAAAATTAAAACTCTCTCAACTTCTCCAGTTAAAATCTTTGCTTTAGGCGGACTTGGTGAAGTTGGTAAAAATATTTACTGCATTGAAGATGAAAAAGGAATTTTAGTTATTGACTGCGGTGTCATGTTCCCAGATGATACATTGACAGGTGTTAACTACGTCATTCCTGATTTTTCTTATTTGCAACAGAATCAAGATAAAATCAGAGCTCTTGTCATCACTCACGGTCACGAAGACCACATCGGTAGTATTCCTTTCTTTTTACAATTAGTCAATTTACCTGTTATTTACGCACCAAAACTTGCAGCAAGTTTAATCAGACACAAAGTTCAAGATTTCAAACTTACTGAAAGAGCAAAAATCATCGAATACGATGGTGATTCAGTCTTAAACGTTGGTGATTTTGTAGTCAGTTTCTACCACGTTACCCACTCAATTCCAGATTGTTACGGTATCGTTATCGACACTCCTCACGGAAGAATTGTTGAATCAGGTGACTTCAAGATTGACTTAACACCTATCGATAGAGATTTCGATATTGCAAAACTTGCAATGATTGGTGAAAAAGGTGTTGACTTATACTTAGGTGAAAGTACAAATGCTGAAAAAGAAGGCTACACACCTAGTGAAAAAAGTGTTATTAACTCAATTCTTGAATCATTTCAAATTGCAAAAGGTCGTTTGATCATTTCTACATTTGCTTCAAACATCTCACGTATCTGCCAGATTGTTCAAGCAACCTTAAAATTTGATAGAAAATTGGTAATTATTGGAAGATCTATGGAGACCAATATTAATATCGCTAGAGAATACGGATATATCAAGATCCCAGATAGCTCTATCATCGACATTAATGAAATCAACAAATTCAGAAAGAATGAAATTGTCATTCTTTGCACCGGTAGCCAAGGTGAGAATCTTGCAGCATTATCAAGAATTGCAAAGAATGAGCACAAATATGTTCATATTATTCCTGGAGACACCATCGTTTTCTCCTCTTCACCAATTCCAGGCAATACTCAAAGTATCAATTCACTTATTAACTTGTTAGTTAGACAAGGTGGTAATGTCTTAGTTCATGATGGTATTTTTAACCTTCACGCTTCAGGTCACGCTTCTAGACTTGAACTTAGATTAGCCTTGAAACTTATCAAGCCTAAATATTTCTGTCCAATTCACGGTGAATACAGAATGCTTAAACTTCACGCTGAAATGGCAGTTGATGAAGGTGTTAAGAAAGAAAATACATTCGTTATTGGAAATGGTGATGTATTAACTTTATTCAATCACACAGTTTCTTTATCTGATGAACATGTCCAAGCAGATGCTTTGTATATCGATGGTACTGATGCAGTTGGTTTATCAACAAGTATCATCAAGGATAGAAATATTCTTGCAAACGAAGGTATGGTTGCAATTTTTGTTCTTTTAGATGCAGTTAACAACAAGATTTTATTCAATCCTATCATTCAAGCACGTGGTTTTATGACAATCAATAAAACCTACTTACAATATAAGTTGCAAGAGAATATCTACAATTCACTCAACAAATTACTTGCTTCACCTAAAGTTACATATCAACAAATTAAAGAAACAATCAAATCCGAAGCAAGCCGTTACTTCTATCGTGAAACAAGAAGAAATCCTATGATTATTCCAGTTATTTTATCCAAAGATAAAAATACTGAAATTGCTCCAGTTAAAAACACCAAATCAAATTCAGTCGCTAAAGAAGTTAATATCATGAAGGTTGATGAAGATGAAATCTAATTTAATCTTAGCAAGCAAATCTCCAAGAAGACAAGAATTACTCCGCAAGATTTATAAAGATGAATTTGTAATTTGTAACAGTAAGTTCGATGAAAATAAACTTAAAGATACAATTACTGACCCAGTTAAGTTAACTGAACTTCTTGCAATCAACAAAGCTTTAGCAGTTTCAAACGAAAACAAAGATTACTTTGTTCTTGGTTCTGACACTGTTGTTGAAATTGATGGTGAAATCCTTGGTAAACCTCAAAATGCAGAAAGTACTAGAGTTATGTTGAGGAAGCTCTTTGACAAAACTCATCACGTTATGACAAGTTACGCCATCGTTAAAAATAATGAAGTTTTATTTTCAGAAACAGTTGTTTCAGATTTATTCATTCATAAAATGAGTGATGAAGAACTTGAAGCTTATATCAAAACTGGTTCTCCATTTGATAAAGCAGGTGGCTATGGTGTCCAGGATGTTGACTTCATCAAAACTGATAAAGTTAATGAAGAAGATTTCCATAACATCATGGGCTTCCCAATTGAGCACATTAAAATCGCATTGAAAAAGCTCCAGATCATCTAAGATTTGGAGCTTTTGATTTACTTTTTAATTGCGTCTTTGATTCCTTCTGCGAAATCAGCAGCATCGGATCCGATTAAAATAACAATCTTGTTTGACATAAAGATGACATCTTTAACGTCATTTTCTTTGAAACCTTCTTTGTTAATTTTTGCAGAATCATCAACTAAGATTGAAACTCTGCTACCAACTGAATTAACATCGATGATATTTTCCTTACCACCGCAAAGTTCGATGACTAAGGTGTATAAATTATTGATAACTTCTTTACTTTCCGCTTCCACTTTTTTGAGTTTCGATTTCTTTGAAAAGAACAAAACGGAAACAACTAAGCAGATACTAACTAATACTAAACAGACTAAGCCAATAATTAAATAATCAACCCAATCTAAAGTAACACTTAAAAACATTTTATAAACTCCCTAAACCTTGAAAATTATAGCAATTTTTTCAAATTATAATTGAAGTCATTATCATTATCTTTTGCAAACTTTAAGATTTCATAAGCGTAAGCAACTTTGACTTCAACTTCGGCAACTTTATCCTTATCTCTCATCTTAACACCATCAACATAAATATTAACATCGTTAAGTTTGCTTACATTGAGTTTAAGCTTTAAAGTAACGTAGGACAAATCAAAGATTGTGTCAGGTAAAATTGAAGGATGTCTAACTGAGCGTAATGGAGCAACTTGTTTGAGTGAAATTAATGGTTTGTCAGAAACGATGATACTTCCATTTAGTGAGTAGTTGAAACCACTGGAGCCAAATACTGTAGATAAGCAAATTCCAGAAGTTGCAACATTTTCAAATTTGGTACCATCAACTGTAATATCAAATTTTAAAACTTCACCAGTGTTAACTAAAATATCGTTGATAAAGTAACCATCTTTATCATTATATTTAAAGATGTAATTCTTAAAAACTTTAGTATGGACATGACTTTTATCTTTAAAATAAGTTACAAGTTTTCTTGAATCTTCAAGTTCAAGAGAAGAGTGGAAACCAAGGTTACCACTATTCAAACAGATGAATTTTCCTTTAAACCCATCATGCATACATTCAATGATTGTATGAATGAAAGTGCCATCTCCACCAAAGATTACAAAGTAATCTAAGTCCTTCATAAGATGGTGATCCTCCTTCAATAATTCTGCGACATTGTAAAGAGTTACTAGTGGATTTAATTCATCCAAAAGGTCGTTAATAAATGAAGAATTACAACTTCGATAGTTAATAAAATAACCAACTTTCAATTTGCTCATTTAGTTACCTCAAACACATAAAATTTATTGATTTATTATATAATTATAACCGAATAAGGAGCAGATTTATGGGCTACAATAACATAGAAATCGAAGCTAAAGTTATCATTGATGAAAACACATATAAAAAATTAAAAGAGAATTTTAAATACGGTAAAAAAGTTACTCAAACTAACTACTACATCGACAACGATTCAAGAACGTTGAAGAATGAAAAAATTGCATTGAGAATCAGACATTTAAATAATGAATTCACCTTAACCTTGAAGACACCTATGTCTGAAGGCTTATTGGAAAAGAATCAAATCTTATCCGGTGAAGAAGCATTAGCAATGATCGGTGAAAATGTTTTCCCTGCAGGTGATATTTATGACTTCTTAGAGTTACTTGATGTCAATGTTTCCACATTGAAGATCCAAGCAAAACTCCAAACCGAACGTATCGAAATCGACTATAAGACTGGTATGGTCGCACTCGATAAAAACACCTACGGTAAAGATGGTTCCGTCACTGACTACGAATTAGAATCAAATGATTCCTCTATGGCTCAAGCAAAATGCTTAGCAGAAGAAATCTTAGAACCTTTAAATATCAAAGTTAAATTTAACGATAAGAGCAAACAAACTCGTGCTCTTGAAGCAATCGAAAATAATAAGTAATCTCTCGGAGCAAGTATAGAAATTATCTCTATCTTGCTCCTTTTTCAATTTACCAATTTTGACAACTTTCAAAGATAAATATTACTAAAATCACTTTTGTATAAAATTGTATTGCTATTAAAGTTTTTGAGTGTTATACTTTTGGCGACCTTAAAGCAAGGCGAGGCTAATTACGAGACACGGATGCATGCCTGATAGAAAAGGAGACTTTCCTAGATGGCCAACAGCTATAATTGACGCCAAAGTTATAGATAATTGCATTCAAACGCTTGTAGAAGTTGAAGCTCACGCGTCAAAAGGTACCTTTAGGCTTCCTTTCGATGTTATGTTTTAAGGAAGTTTGGAGGTATCTTATGAAAATTTTAAAGAATAAGAGAATCCTAATTGCTTCCTCATTAGCTACATCAAAGCAAAAAGATTTTTTGCTTGAAGTTTCTAAAATGGACAATAAGGATTTGCAAGAAAAATTCCAAGTCGATTTCGAAAAAGGAATTTTAACTGAAAATCTTGAGACTTTAGAAGAAACATATGGTAAAAATACCATCACTAAAGTTAAAAAAGAACCGATTATAATAAAACTACTTAAATCATTTGCTTCACCTTTTATTTTAATCTTACTTTTCATTGCAATAATTTCTGCAATCATCAACTATTTTGATAGTGGTGCTGATGAACATGCTACTTGGTTTATCACTCCTATCATCATTTTAGCCATGATTCTTTTGTCTGGTTTAATCTCTTTCAGCCAAAATTTGAAGTCTGAAAGATCAATGAATAACCTTAAAAACATGACTGAAAATAACTCTTTAGTTTTAAGAGACGGAGTTAAACAAGATATTTTAAATGAGCACTTAACAATAGGAGATATCGTCTATCTTTCTTCGGGTGACATGATTCCAGCAGATTTAAGAATCATTCAAAGCAAAGAATTATTCTTGGTTCAAGCAACATTAACCGGTGAGCAAGATGCAATTGAAAAGAAACCTACTACAGCTGAACTTAAAGACGAAAATGATCTTTTCAATCTTGAGAATATGGTTTTCCAAGGAACAACTGTCGTTTCCGGTAGTGGTGTTGGTGTTGTCTGTTCAATTGGAAATAATACAATCTTTGGCTCACTTTCTAAAAAAGTGTCTGAAAAGAAAGGCAAAACATCATTTGAGATTGGAATTAATTCTATCGCTAGATTACTTTTAATATTTGTCTCTGTTATGGTTCCATTAATTCTTATTTTCAGAGGCTTTGGTCTTCAAATTTCAGGAAACGGAGTATCAATTGGTAGCTATAATGATTTGACTCAATGGACTCAAGCATTCGTTTTTGCAATCTCAGTTGCAATAGGAATGATGCCAACCCTTTTACCTATGCAAATTGCATCAAACTTAGCAAAGGGTGCAATTAACATGTCCAAGAAACAAGTTATTGTTAAAGATATCAACTCCATTCAAAATTTTGGTGCTATGAATATCTTATGCACTGATAAAACTGGAACTTTAACTGAGAATAAATCTAAAGTTGCAAGTTACTTCTCAGCATGGAATGAAGAAGATGAAAAGATTCTTCGTTTAACTTTCTTAAATTCCTACTATCAAACAGGTATTAAATCTTCAATTGACACTTCAGTTCTTGATTATGTTAACTCCAATCAAACTAACTTCCAAAAAACAATTAGTGGTATGACAAAACTTGATGAAATTCCATTTGATTTTGAAAGAAAGAGACTTTCTGTTCTTTTAAAAGATGGTGATGGAAATATCTTCATGATTACAAAAGGTGCCTTGAATAACATGCTTTCAATCCTTAAATACATCAAGACTAAAAATGGTGTTAGACAAATTATTCAAGACGATATTAGGACAATCCAACACAATATCGAAAAAGAAGCTGATAAAGGTAGGAGAGCAATTATTATTGCAACCAAGAATTTAGATAAAACTGAAATCGGTGTAGCTGATGAAAATGAATTAACCTACAACGGCTACATCTCTTTTGAAGATACACCAAAAGAAAGTGTAACTTCTGCATTAAAGAGTCTTAAAGAATACGGTGTTGAAGTTAAAGTTTTAACCGGTGATTTAAAAAATAATGCTGTCAATATCTGCCAACAAGTCGGTTTTGAAAATATCAAAGTTATCTCTGGAACTGAACTTAATAAGTTAAATCAAGAAGATTATCATAAAGCAGTCAAAGAGAATAATATCTTTGTCAAACTTACTCCAGAAGATAAATTCAATATCGTCAAAGCATTAAGAGAGAATAAGAATGTTGTTGGTTTCATGGGTGATGGCATTAATGATGGTCCAGCACTCCACGAAGCAGATATCGGAATTTCTTTTAAGGATGCTACTGATATCGCTAAAGAAACTGCAGATATCATCATGCTAAACAACAATTTAAATGTCTTAGCTGAAGGTATTCTTGAAGGTAGAAAATCATACTTAAATATGATCAAGTACATCAAGATTCAAACTTCATCAAATTTTGGTAACATGATCAGCCAAATCATCGGCTCCCTATTCATTCCATTTTTACCAATGAGAGCTCTTCAAATTATTCTATTAGGTTTAATTTCAGATTTCTCATCTTCATTTATACCATTTGATAAGGTCGATAAAAAAGATTTGATGCAACCTATCAAATTTTCAACAAAATCTATCAGAAACTTCATGTTCACATTCGGACCAGTTTCTTCCATTGTTGATATATTAACTTTCATTACATTACTACTCTATATTTGCCCTATGCAGGCAGGAGGAGCACTAAATAGTTTGGATACAGAAGGTAAGCTTCTCTTTATTGCACTTTTCCAAACTGGTTTCTTCCTAGAATCACTAATTACGCAAAACTTTGTCTTTTTAACCTTAAGAACTGATAGAATTCCATTTATTAAATCTCGTCCATCAGTTATTTTCTCACTCAGTGTAGTTGTTGCAATCTTAATTGGCTTCTTTGTCTGCTATGTTCCTGTAGTTAGCCATATCTTCTCATTTGGTGATTTATCAATTATCTTCATCGGTATCTTAGCTGGAATGCTAGCTTTATACATCACACTAACTCAAGCGATAAAACCTCTATACAAGAAGTTCAATTTGAATTATCTATAAAGCCCGATTGTCATAAAAGAAATCGAGATTTTATATAATAAAATAACCGCTAAAAGAGGTATTAATTATATGGAATTACAAGTCAATGAAATATTTAAAAAAGTAGAGGAATACGACTCAATCATCATCTGCGGTCACGTCATCCCAGATGGTGATTGTTACGGTTCAATCATGGGTTTAACTCATGTTATCAGAGAAAAATATCCTGATAAAAAAGTTTACCCAGTTGTTTCCAAGATGAGAGCAATCCCTGAGAAATTGGAACAAGGAATACTTCCTGATACTTTAGATGATGAACTTTTTTCAAAGAGTTTAGTTTTTATTTTAGACTTAGCAAACACAGCTAGACTCGATGAGAAACGTGCAGTAAATGGTGCTTATATCATCAAGCTTGATCATCACGTTCTTGCCGAGCACTTTGGTGATATCGAATTTGTCGATACAACTAAATCTTCCTGCTGTGAAATCGTCGCAACATTATGTTTAACAAAGTTTGATCATATCAATGAGTTAGCAGCTACTGCTCTCATGATGGGATTAATAACCGACACTGGAAGATTCCAATTTGTTAATAATGATTCAGCATTCTTCACTGCTGGAAAACTGATGGCAAACCATGCTAACTTACAAAATATCTACAAAATTCTTTATACTCAAAAGTTAGATTCTTTCAAATTCAGAAGTTATGTCTATAGCAACTTTAAAGCAGAAAAAGGAGTTGCTTATATGGTTTTCACTAAAGAAGAAATTCATAATTTAGGCTCCGATGCTGATAGTTGTGGTTCATCAGTCAACCTTATTTCAGCCATTGATGGTTATCCAATTTGGATCTTCTTTGCTGAATATGATGATGGTTCTGTCAGAGTTGAAATCCGTTCAACAGTTGACTACAACATAAATCCATTAGCAGTTAGTTTTGGTGGCGGCGGTCATAAGCAAGCTTCCGGTTGTAAGTTAGATCATATTGAAGACTACAAGAAAGTTGTTGCTGCTGCTCAAGATTTGAATAAGTGGAGGATGTAACATGACTTACGAAGCATTCTTATACAAAATCAGAGGCAAAAAATATTCGGATATCCTTCTTGATTTAATAACTATCGGTATTAAAGCAAAAGACGAAGTTTTAAAGTATTATCATGACGGTTTTAAAGTTGAAACTAAGTCTGATAAATCTCCTGTAACTTCGGCTGATTTAGCAAGTAACAAAATTATCTGTGAATATCTTAAAAATAAATATCCATCCTATGCAATCCTTTCTGAAGAAAGTACTGACGATCTAAAGAGGTTGGAAAATGATAGAGTATTTATAATCGATCCAATCGATGGAACCGCTGATTTTGTTGATAAAGATGATGAATTTTCAATCAATCTTGCTTTTGCTGTTAAAGGTGAAATTAAAGTTGGTGTCATCATTATCCCAGCATTGAATTACTGCTATTTTTCATATGGCCATAATCCATCTTATTTCTATGATTTGAACGAAAATTTAATCAAAGTCATCCACGTATCAGAAAAAACAGATAACTTAACTGTTCTCACATCAAGAAAACATGAAGTTGATTTAAATGTAATTAAACCTATCAAGCATCTAGTTAAAGATATTAAACCATGTGGTTCCTCTTACAAAGGATGTTTAATTGCACAAGGCGATGCTGATATGTACTTCAATCATTCCCAAAATACAAAAGAATGGGATGTTGCTCCAATCGATATTATTGTTACAAACGCTGGTGGTGTCTTTTTAACCCTCAATAAAATGGAAAAATTTATTTACAATAAAAAAGATCCATACAACAGAGATGGTTTTCTCTGTATGAATAGATCTGATTATTACATTAAGAAATAAATTACTGATTATTCAATGGTTCTACTTCTTCAAGTGGAACCATATTTTTATTGGAAAGATTCTTTGTTAAGTCTTTCTTCTTCCAGACACCAGATTTCAATCTGATTTGGAAAATGATACCACGGAAGTTTTCATCCAAAGTGTTAGCAATGACAACACCGATAACACCTAATTTCAAAACAGAACCGAATAAATATGTTCCAAAAACTGCAAATAACCAACAGGAAACAATTGCAGAAAGAACTGGAACAAAGATATCACCAGTAGTTTGTAATCCTTTAACCAAGATTAAGTTTCTTGCTCTTCCTTGTTCGAGAACAATGTTAATTGACATCATGATGAGACAGCAAACTGGAATAGCAAGTTGTGTCTTGTAAATTGTAGCAGTATCTCCAGCTTTGATATTCTCTCTAAGTAAGTAGCTGAATAATGGGTAGGAGATTGATAACATAATGACTGACATAATAAATGAAACTATGCACGCCATCTTAACTGAATCTTTCATCAGAATTTCGGCTTTATCTTTCTCATTAGCACCGATTAAATTACCTTCAACAATTTGCATTGCCTGACTTAAACCTGATGCGAATAAATAGATAACTGATGTGACTGATGAGAAATAACCTCTGATATTACCACTAATTTGGTTGTCAAAGAAGGTCTTGTTGATGATGATTAAAATAACTAATTGGGCAACGTTATAACTAAGAGTTTCACCAGCAGATGGTAAACCAACTGATAAAATCTTAGAAAAGAATTTCAGATTACCTTTTTTAAAAACATTGAATAAAGATAATGAAACATGAACATATTTGATGTACATGATGACAATGACAATCAAACCTACGATTCTAGAAATTGAAGAAGATAATGCGACGGAAATAATACCAGCAGTACCAGTAGTTTCTTGATGTGTAATTAAATAAATACCAATTGCGTTACCACCAACATTTAAAATGTTCATAATAAGTGAAACTGCTGATGGCATAATCATCTTCTTATTTGCTCTTAAAAATGCTGAGAAAGTTGTTATTAATCCTTGTAAGAAAACCCAACTTCCAGTGTATTGCATATACGCAATTGCTTTTTCCATAACAACTTCACCGTTGTCAAGATCTCTAACACCAATTGCAGTGTACAAAGGCTCAGCACAAAAGAATAAAATAGCTGAGAAGATGAGTGAAATAAGTAAGCATGTATAGAAACTAATAGCATAAACTTTCTTACTTGCTTCTAAATCTTTTTTACCATTAAGTTGTGAAATTAAAATTACTGATGCGGTTGTAAGTACTTGGAAAGAAACATTAACAACCATAGTAATTTGGTTAGTTTGCAAAATAGCAGAAACTGCATCTTGGTCGTAAGACATCTGAAATGAATCAACATAACCAATAATTAATCCTAAGATTAGTTCAAAGAAAATTGGTAATGCTAAGATCAAGATGTCTTTATTTCTAAAAAATAATGACTTCTGAAATTTTTCAGATTTAAATATGTTTGACATTAGAATAACCTAAAATCTCCTTGCTTAACTTCATTACCATCTTCATCAACGAGCTTAACTCCGCTGACACCAGGGACTTCTTCACATAAGACGACTTCGACACCTTGAGAAATATCATCACCTGCTAAAGCACATCCGTTACATGCACCTAACATTGTGACGTAAACTATGCCTGTTTTTTCGTCGTAACTATGGAATTTAATATCGCCTCCATCTCTTCTTAAAAATGGGCGCATCTTATCTAAAACTTCTTCAATTTGTTCAATAATTGTATCCGCTTGCTCCATATCAATACCTCTAAAACATTTTCATATTATAGAATATTTAATTTTTAATGGATGAAATATTTTTATATATTTTCATGAAAAAACTGCTACGGTTAAATTTCAAAGTTAGCGCAATAAAATAACACATAAAATAGATTTTCTGTGC
>ENA-OOWN01000092-OOWN01000092.1-human-gut-metagenome-genome-assembly--contig:-NODE-92-length-78698-cov-34.867922_pt1 | contig 78698 bp, 72 predicted proteins | sample MGYA00241406_ERZ501319 | MGnify/ENA primary metagenome ERZ501319 (study PRJEB25962, sample SAMEA2042734) | human gut metagenome | biome: human gut; feature: human-associated habitat; material: faeces... | reverse complement strand
TCTAATGGCGGTCATTAGAAATAAAGGCAATTATATCTCTAATGACCGATTTGGGTTAAACAGACATGATGCCATATATATCGCAAAACATACCGCTACGGCAGTCAATTGGGAGTAGCAAGTTGTACTTTTGTGGCCACACGAGGCTGTCGCCGTCGTATGACCATAAAAGTCACTTGCCAGCGGAGCTGGGGATGAAATCTCGGTCGTAACTCCCAGATTATCTATTGAAGGATGATGAGCCAATAGACTCGAAGACTGAAAAATCTAAAATTCAACTAACAACAACTTTCAACTTTACCATCATAAATCCATGAACGACGCCAACAGAAACAACGTCTGCAAAGTCAGACTGAACAACGAAGAGCTGCGTCTCTTCCAGAAGAAAGCACAGAGCTACGGTGGCAACACGAGTGCCCTGATCCGTGATGCAGTTGCCCGCTTCGACGACAAGCGGACAAGAGGGAGGATAGAAGCAATGGCGACGCTCCTTTCCTTCTACACCAAGTATCAGCAACAACTCTCATGGCTCGGCGGCAACTTCAACCAAGTCATGCACCGTGCCAATGAGCTGGCCATTGATGACAAGCTCAGTGAGAACTACTTCCGCAAGGTCATCATGCCGGAGGCTCAGGCTAACTTGAAAACCATCAGAAGCATCAAGGCGGAGTTAGAAGCCATTCACGACAATTTAGAACAATTGTAGGTTTTATTAAAGGTATGACGATATTTGGCATGACGGTGTTATAATTTTGCCACAGAAACAAAAGAATAAGGCTATGTTTGAACCAAATGACTATCTTCAGAACCTGCCACGGGACTACAAGGCAAACCAGGCCTTCAGGAACTGGCTACATGACGTGGCAGACATTGATACGAAGCGATGCATCGTCGAGAGCGTAGAAAAACGCATTAAGAGCATCGTTGGACAAAGGGGTGTATTCCTGCCTCATATCGACGAGAAGAGTTGGAACGTTCTAAAGGCTCTTATCAAGGTCCGCCGAACTACTCTAGACGAGATGATGATTCCAACAGAGGAAGAGGTTATGAAGATGAGCCGGCTGAACAATACACTTCTCAACCTCACAAATCAGCTATATGCCAAGGTAGCGGAGATGTGGAAAGTGATGAGCGGCTCGGGGCTTCACCTTGACAATGACTACTGTCTGGAAGGCTCCGTTAAGTACAGATGGGATGAGGACAGACCGGCATTGACGCTCGAAAACGATGCTTGGTATGCCTCCGACTTCAACTATATGCTATGGTTTCTCAGTGAGTTTGACCAACGAGACACTCACACGATAAACAGTATACACGAGATTTTGCAAGACTTCAGCATGGCGGAGGAAGAGGCGTGCAAGGGGTTCATCGATAACTATGACGACGGCGACACGTGGACGGACGGAGCTTTGAACAGGCCGGCGTTCAAGGACATCAACGTGTGCTACGTCCTTCATGCCCTTTGCTGCCACTTCCATTATGCGTTAGCCGACGTGCTGCGCATGAACGGCTTCACCTTGGCGGTGCATGTGGAGTATGAACATACACATAAATAGGAGGCTCGGCGTCTCGCCGTGCTGTGACGTGCTGTGATGTGCGGCGGGACACCGCACATCCTACAACTAAATGACGACAAAAAGATATTATTTCCCTTCTTTGACAGTATTTGGCACAGCTACATCATAACTTTGCAGAAATTTTAGAATGCATGAAAGAAGAAACTTCAGCAGGAGCGGCAAAAATAGAGCAAGCCGAATGCAATCAAGCTCGCTTGAGATTGCTGAGGCGAAGCCTATTTTATCTAAAAAACTCGTCCAAAAAGTTGTATCATAACGATATTCTTCGTAAGTTTGCATTCGGAATGACTGTCATAAGAGATGGTCTCCGGACATTGAGGACAAGTAAGATGATAAGCATCACGCTGCCGTTTGATTCACGTAAATCTCGCAAGTTGAAACGAATCAGTCAATGGATAGCGAGTGATGCCCATGCTTTATATATGGCGTGGGCTGCTCCTGCTGTTTTGTTGATTCGGGTTGTGCGAGAACCTACGTGGGCAAAATGTCGGAGGGTATGCCCGCGCCTTCTCTTTCTTCTCATTGCCATCATGCCCATGGCGGCTGTGTCACAAAGCAGCCGTCAAACTGAAAGCGCAACATATAAACCAAAGAACTCAAAAACTTATCATAATACTATGCCCCAAATCATTAAAACAGGCGGTGGCCTCTTCTCCAAGGGAGAACTCCTCCGCATCAACCCAAGCAACAACACCATTGAGGTGTCCACCAATGGCGGCCGTTCCTGGTCTCCGCGCTGCACGAACGCTTCTTACGGCACCTTCCGTGACTTGCTCCTTGTAGGCCGTGAGATCCTTGCCGCCACTTCCCGTGGTCTCTATGTCTCGACCAACTCCGGCCGCAGCTTCTCGCCTCGCTGTGTCAACAGCTCCTACGGCGACTTCCTCAACCTGCAGGACGAGGGCAACACCCTGCTCGCCAACACCAGCAAGGGCCTGTACTACTCCACGAACGGTGGAAGAAGCTGGGTGAAGAGATAACAACTTAGCATAAAAAACAAGAGGAATCCGCAAAAAAAAGTTCGTGATTTAGTTGCAAGTTTGAGAAACATTCCATAAATTTGCTTTCGGATTGGAAGAACAAGGGGCGACAGCCCTTTCGTCTCACTCTCCAAGGTCACGAAAGACTGTGCTAACGAGCGCAGAAAGCTTGCTTTAATGCCGAGTGAAGCCAGTCTTGCAGGCTAAGCCTGAATGAACTTGTGTCCTCGTGCAGACAACACTGTTCTTGTAGTCGAAATCTGGTAAGTTTGTAATACTATTTTGCAACTATCATAAAATCAATATGTTATGACTATTAAATAAGAAACAAGGAACAAAATAGGAACAAAATGTCTTTTTATTATGTTTTTTGTTCCTTTCCTGTTTCAGATGTTTTTCTTTGTTTCCCTTGTTTGGCATCAGCTTGTAATTTGAACCGGTTTGGAACATTGCAAAGGTAATGAATTTTGGGATAGATATGTTGCTGGCCAAAAGAAAAAAGTCAGTTTGGCCTTTTGCCAGCCTTGCACCATCGCAAACAAACCCAAACGGATTTACCTGCGACTTCACATTTATACTTTTCTTTGGTTTAGGATATATATACTAATGGAGTAAAGTAAAGCGTCCGTACACTATCGCCGCTTCCGACAAGTACCTGTTTTCTTTTTTGGCCAGCATCCTTTTGTAGGCAATGCCGATTATATCCAAGTTACCCCTTGCCATTGCGCTGCTTCTTCCGGCAGTTTGACATAATTGTGCCGCAAAGGAAACTCCTATGCCGTGCTTCCTTGTAATGTCGGAGCCGTACTCCTTTTGAAAATAATCAGTGCCTCTTTTACCATTCTACACTTGTCATATCAGCTATCCTTTATCTCGCCCTCCTGCCGTCACCGTTTGGTTTTATTGATGCAAAGGTCGGCCATTGCGCCTGATTGCAACGGTTTGAAATGAATTTTTTGCAAATTCTTCCTCCTTGTTGTGGAGAGTAATTTGCAGAAAAAACCGCCGCATGAGGCTTTTCCGATAGCCGTGCCCCCGCATCGATAAAACCCAAAAATCGGTCACGACAAGTAGAACCGATAAAAGGGGGAAGTATAACTATAAAAAATAAGCAATATGTCATTCAGAACATTTATGGAAGATTGCGGTTACAAGGTGCAAACCACCTTTTGGGAAGATTTCTCAATCGCAGATGCGTTTGGCCCAAGTGCTATTCAAAACGCCTACAACCTCGCATTTAAGTCGTGGAAACACAACTACAAGTATCTTACGGAGTTGGTATTGGTACTCAACCACAAGATTTGGCAGCACTACGAGAAACATCCCCAACTTGCCATGTTGTATAATACCCTTTGGCGACAGGCTGACCAATTTGCTATGGATAATCTGAAAGATGACGAGTTGGATTACTTTCTGGAAATAACGGACTAATTATAAAACCGAATGATTATGATAGAAAAGAAACAAATTACCCCACGAACTACAACGTTTGACGATATTGTAAACCGAGATTTGAGATTTCGGTATATGTTACTCTCACGCTTGCAGTCTGATTGCGATTATTATCTGAATTACGGCAACAGGTTTCCAGGATGCCTATGGGCAGGCGATGAGCAAAGGCAAATCGAAGCGATGATAAAATTGCACGAGAGTTTCAATAAAGATGAAAAACCCGAATGGCTGACTATGGCGGAAATCTTGGAATATGACAAAAAGATGAAAACCCCATCGCCAGTTTCGGATGAAGATGCAAACCCAACGGGATGGGTAGTCGTCTAAAATGGTATGCCGACAAGCAAAGAGCGGTTTTGACCGCTTTTTGTTTGCCCGGCAGTTACCCGTACTTTTGAGGCAAGTCGTGCCTGTTATATTCCCTGTTATATTCTGCTTTGTACCTGTAGTTTTAGGACAGTATATCTTTTCTGTCAGTTTATATAGAATATCGCCTCCTGTCATAAAGCGTCCGTAAGCCATCCGCCAGTTCCGGCCAATCCCCATTTTATTTTTTGTCCAGTACCCTTTTGTAGGCAGTGCCAATTATATCCTTGTTACCCCTTGCCATTGCGCTGCTTCTTCCGGGCAGCTTGACATAATTGTGCCGCAAAGGTAACTCCCATGCCATGCTTCCGTGCAAGGTCGGTGCCTTGCGGTTCATAGCCAAAATCTCCACCTCCGCCTTGGGAGGTAGTATTTCGTCCCGAAACCTTGCCGGAGCAGCATGGAACCTTTCAAGGCGACAAAATTATAGTCAAGCCCAAAAGTAGCAGAACTACATGAGGGATATGAATAAACCTAAAAACTGGAGATTATGGCAAACTATGCGACCTATCTGTTCTATGCGGAGACAAAGAACGGAAACGACCTTAAAAAGGTCGAGGACTATCTGGAAGAGAACTTTTGTGATTGTTACGTAAACAGGCTGGAGAATGGCCTTGACTGCGAGTTCTCCTCAAAATGGGATTACCCCGAAGAAACGATAGACAAAATGATTTCCCTTTTGGAGGACAAGAACGACATTTACATCAGGGTGTTGACCCACGAGCTTTGTAATGAATATGTGAGCTTCAGGGTTTTCAAAAACGGAGAATGGGATGTCAAGTGCTGAAAACCATGAAAAACGACAGGACTATGTGCGGATATGACAATGAAACGGACATCATCGGCTGTAGCTGTACGCTGCTGGAGCCGTACAAGGGATATACGGACGGAGAAGTGGTATGGGATTACGGACGGGAGATTGTCGTGAAGCTGATAAACGGCAAGGAGGTGGTAAGAGGCCGGGATGAAGTGCTGGTATTTGATTGACCCTTATAAAATGGACTGCTATGTTGTATGATTACAGTAATGAAGACAAGAGGCCAATGTGCCTGACATTGGAAAACGGATTGACCGTCGAGGGCGAGTTCATCGACTTGAGGATTTCCGTGGAAACCTTGCCGCAAGGCAAGACTTGGTATCAACTCCGCCATGCGGACGATGACGATACGGAACCGGCAACCGTAAAGAACGGCTGCGTTGTAGTAAATTTCTTCGGCACATTGATATGCGAGCCAATAAGCGGCATCGGGAATAACGAGGAAATAGCTATTACGGAATGGGGCTTTGGCGATTGACCTTTCCTCAAAGCCGGGATGGATGGTGTGGATGGCTTCCACACCGTCCATTCAGCCGCCTATAGCCTTTTATAGTCTTGACCATTATTCCTTTTATATTATACGCACCGCCTTCCCGGTTGCGTGATTTCCTTTTATAAACACTGTTCCGCTCGCTGGAAGGCATCCATTCCGCTTTAAGGAATGCCGGATTTTGCCTTTCGCCTTTTCCACCCCCCCTTCCTTTATCGGGGGACAGAACCGGCGACCATGCCGTTGCGCTTCCGCCTTTTTCTTTTGGCCGGCAGGACACTTCGGGCTTTCCCTCCGCAGGAAACATCCCGCTTATGCCGGTCGAACCATGCGCTTTCTTGCGCCTCCATACAGACAATACGGCCCGATAGCTTTCAACGCCTGTTCCACAGCTTTTATGCCGGTTGCCGGAAACGCAGCAGCTTGCCTGAACAGGCGGATGGCCCTTGCAGCAAAACCGCGTGAAGTGCTTACCTTCACTTTTCTGAATTGTGCTTTTGAGAAGCCACTCATTTTTCCGATGCAAAGTTAGCGTCCCGCTTCGATGGCTACGAATGGCCATCTTGTGTGGGCGTTGCACTCCTGCCAATAAAATAGTCCGGAATCTTCCTTTATTTTCCTGCACAAAATAAAGAGTATTCAGCCCGATTTTCATGGCTTGTCCACATTGATACGGGCCTGCTTGTCCTTGCATGTAAAAATTAAGTTTCACTTCTAAAAAAATTCATTATGAAAAAGTTTCAAAACATCTTCACAGTATCCGGTTTCGTAGGCAAGGACGCAGAAATCCGCCAGTTCACCAATGCAAGCGTAGCCCGTTTCCCCTTGGCAATCGGCCGCCAGGAAACCAACGGCGATGAAACCAAGCGCGTATCGGCTTTCGTCAATATGGAAGTATGGCGCAAGAACGAGCATACGGAATCATTCGACCAGTTGGCCAAAGGCGCGCTGCTCACTTTCGAGGGATATTTCAAGCCCGAAGAGTGGACCGACAAGGACGGCGTAAAGCACAATCGCGTCATCATGGTCGCCACCAAGTTCTATCCCGTTCCCGAAGAAGAAGAGGCTCCTGCCGAGCAGAAAAAGGCGGAGAAGAAGAAAGGCAAGCAATAATCCTGCCATCCCACAAAGCGGCCTTTGGGCCGTTTTTTATTGCTCGCTACATTTTGGCATACCCTCTTTTATACCGGCCTTTGCATTTTGTAGCTTCTAAGCCCCGTTATATTCCAAAGAACGATTTGCCTGAACAGGCGGTGCAGCATGTGGCAGGACAAGGCCTGCTACGTCCTGCGCCGCCCCTTCACGCAAAGGAACGGACGGAACACACCCGACAAGCCTGCCGGGCAAGTTCCCAGATGTCCGCCCCCGTCTTTTCTTTGTCGGCCCGCTTATAACCGTCCTTGCTGTCGCCTTTTGTCATAAAGCTGCGCCCCACGCCTTTGCGGAGCGTCAAGGGCAGTCCGGCAGGAAAAGCGTCGCTGCACATGGCAGCAGGCCGCTATGGTGCAGGAACGCCTGTCCGCCGGAAAGCGAACACGGACATACTCGCCCCTATGGGCGCAAGTGCGTCCGTCAGGGAGTTCGCACGGCTGCCCGGACGCTCCACGCGCCCACCCGTCACCTTTTATATCCTTTCAATCAACTCTTATACGGGTATGTTCCAATCTTCCGCCATTCCGCCGGTCAGCATTGCCCTAAAGGATATTTCTTGCAAAAATAGTGCCGTCCTGTCTGCAAATGGCAAGCACAGGCACGGTGTTTCTGCGGGAAATCTTCCTCCGGGACTTCGTTCAGGAGCGTATTTCCCTTGACTGCCTTGCCGTATTGCCGCCGTCACTCCCTATGCAAAAAATATCCCTTGAGCAAGCTGAAAGGCTTGCGAACAGAGGGGAAAAAAAACAGAGTTATGGCACAGGCAATCAATGAGAGCATCAAAAGGCAGTTGGCCAAGCCGCAGGTTTGGTTCTGCAAGTATTTTCCGGTACGCATCCGCAACGTCGGGGAGGACGCCATCAAGGCGCACAATCTCGTGTGGGCGTTCAAGGACGCGAAGGAAGAAGCCACCGAGCGTGTGGCACGGATGACGGCAGGGTATCTCGTCTGCCAATACGGGGATAAGGTTAAAGACATGACCTTTATCTGCGTTCCGGCGAGCAGCGAGGAAAAGAACGAGAGCCGTTACAAGCATTTCTGTCAGCGTGTGAGCGAGCTTTGCGGCATTGCCAACGGCTTTTCATTCGTTCACGTTTCGGGGGAACGCCCGGCCTTGCATGAGCACCGCCACGGCAAGACACCCGTTATGGTTGACACGGTGACATTCGATGCAGGGCTAATCAACGGAAAGACCATCTGCGTCTTTGACGATGTGATTTCCACGGGGCAAAGCTATGGGATGTTCGCAGACCGGCTTGAACGGCTGGGCGCGAAAGTGGTGGGAGGCGTTTTCTTGAGCAGGACACATTATAGATATAAAAAAGAGAACTGATTATGGAAAAGACAAAAGACATCAAGGAGTTGTCCGTATGCTTCAGCGGACACCGCCTTGTTCCGCAAGAAAAGCGGACGGAGTTGAAGCAGGTGTTGAGGGTGGAGATAATAAAGGCATATTCAAGGGGCGTGCGCAATTTTTATTGCGGCATGGCCCTCGGCTTTGACACGCTGGCGGCCACAGCCGCCCTTTCGCTGCAATGCGAGCTGCCCGACTTGAGAGTGACAGCCGTTGTGCCGTTCAGGGGGCAGGCCGACCGCTGGACGGAGAAAGACCGTGAACTGTACGAGGACATCCTTGCCAACGTGGACGGAACGGTCGTGTTGAGCGGATATTACTATGACGGCTGCCTTTTGAAGCGGAACGACTATATGCTGGAGCGTTCAACCGGCGTGATAGCCTATTTTGACGGACAGCCCAAGGGCGGCACGTACTATACGTGTAAGAAGGCAAAGTTGCATGGACTGGATGTAACCAACCTGTACGGCAGTGTATGAACAATCAAAATGATTAAAATTATGAAGGACATTGCAGGCATCGTCATTGCCGCCATAGTATTCCGCGTTTTGTGGATTATCCTCAAGGCCATCATTGGCGGTGACAGGTGGAATGATTTTAGGAGGGACCGCTAAGCGGAACCGATTGTAAAATGTAAACAAATGTATATATGGAAAAGGAATTATCCCAAATGAGCAAGGAAGAAAAGTTGCAGGCGTTGGCGGACTACCTGCCGTGCCGTCATGAGCGGCAATACGTGTTGCGTTATATCCTGGCACTCCGCCATGACGACACGGAGCAGGTGGCGTGGTTCGAGAGTTTTGGCCAAAGCGTCCACCATGTCATATTGAATATCTCCACCTACGAGCGTGGAAAGCTGTTCGGTTATGCGGACAAGCAGTTTGACGAATACGGCTGGATAAGGGGAATGTTGCCCATTGTGGAAAACATCGCGTTGGACGATTTCAATGTGATACGCATCGGCCAATCCGTCAACGGCCTGTATGCCGTTACGATCAGTTGGGCTACAAGCAATGCAGGAGGCGGAAGCTATCCGTCCGTCTGGGACGAACCGATAGCGGACTATAAGGAAGCTGTGTCGTGCAGCATACGTATACTTGAGCGGCAGTATCCCCAAATTACTACCTAAGGGAATGGGCTATGTCGTAATTGAACTGTCCAAAAGTTTTGTGTCTAACTTATGGTGTGCAGTTCAATTACGATATAGCCAAAATGGAATTGAAGCGGAAATATGCTGGACTGCGGCAGGTGTGCCTGTTTTAAGTTTTATATGTATAAATAATTTGGTTTTGTATAAAATAGTGGGCTATTGATGGCAAAAATATGCTTGATAATAGACTTTCTTTATTTGATTTTTCTATTACGTTTTAATTATCTTAAATTGATTGTCTGTGGTGTAAATTCATACAATCTTGATTTTGTAATTTTCGTAGGATTTACACCAACATGGATTAAACCTTGTTTATAAACATCTGTCATATAATCGTCTAATCTTGGATCAAGACAATATTCGTCAATTAGATATTCAGGGTCAATATCATATGATAACGACACTTTGTTCCTTTCTGGGGCGTGGGAATCAAGCACTTTAATAATACGAACTTCTTGTTCGTGTGAAAACGCGTCACGCTTCATAAACATTGATTCTGTCGCTATTTGGTTAATGTTAGAATATTCTAAACTTAGACTTGAAATCCAACTCTGAATTTTACTTTGAGTAAAATAATTAACTTTTCCAATGTATGACGTAGCCATACATGCATCATCCGTATAAATGATATTAAAAAGTTTTTCTGCTGTAGTCTTTATTTTTATTGCATCTTTATTTTGTGAATATATCCTCCACATGGCATCAGATTCTTCTAACAACGTCCAAGATTGGCCAAATATGCCATTCGTTAAATCTAATGCGGAAACTTGTCTTCCGTCAGGCATTTTGAAGTCTTCCTTATAGAAAAAGTTTTCATATGGGTCCTCCCAGCTATTCACTTTATTCATAAGTAATTGTTTATTACCAACCATCATTAAGACATACTTTAAGGGAATATATTTATAGATATGGTCTTCCTTGTTTAGGCTATCACGCATATTTCTTAATTTATAGTATTTGTTACACATAAAAATTTTAGTTTTAATTATTTATAGATAATCTTACAATTTAAATTCAATGAAATTTCCAGCATGGTTCGCAAATTTCCTGTTGGCAAATACAAGCAATGATTCTGTTCTTTTTCCATACTTTACGCTATCCCTAAAAGTTCAATTTCAAACACCAGCGTGGAATTGGCCGGTATGCCCGGCTGGGAAAACTTGCCGTAGCCCATTTCCGCCGGAATGTAAACCTCCCACTTGTCGCCCACGCACATCTGCTGCATGGCGACAATCCATCCCTCGATGAGGTCGCAAAGGCGGATGGCCAGTGGTGCGCCGCCACGGCTGCTGTCAAACTGCCGCCCGTCAATCGTCCGTCCGGTGTAGTGGGCGATCACGATGCTGCGCGGCCCAGGATGCCTGCCGTCGGCTTTTCCTTCCGCAAGGACTTTGTAGCAGATGCCTTTGGGGAGTGTTTGCCCCCCTCTTCCTGTGATTTTTGTGCAAGCCAGTCCTTGTTGGCCTGCGCGTATTCCCTTTTGTTCATCATATTCCGTGTTGTTGCCGTTTTTCGCACAAGGCGGCCATCTGTCCGATGAACTCTTCTTCAGACGGATGCCTATCCTCGACAAATACTATCATCTCGTCCAACGCCTCCTTTGATTGCCCCAGCAAATGTAGGGCAGTCTGCATAAGGCCGTAGCTGTAGCCCTGACTTTCCATGAGCGTGTACAAAGCCTGTTCTTTCGTTGTCATGATATTGCCATCATAGATATTGGTTGATTACGGCGAGCAGGTCGACCCTCGACATCATGCCGCTTTGCCTCCAAAGTGTTTGGCCATTGCGGAACAGCATCAAGGTAGGCACGGCCTGTATCCCGTATTGGGCGGCAGTCTGTCCGTATTTGTCCACGTCCACCTTGATGATGCGCACCTTGTCGCCCAGCGTGTCCTTAAGCTGTTCCAGCACGGGGTGCATCATCTTGCAGGGCTGGCACCAAGTGGCGAAGAAGTCCACCAGCACCAGGCGGTCTTCTGAAATCACGTCGTTGAAAGTTTCCATCGCGATGTTTTTTTATCTATTATAAAATTATTTCCATACATCCGACAATATGTGGCATATCGGCTTATGAAAGATGTCCTTTTGCGTTGCAATACGCCATCTTTTGCATCATAAAAAGATATGTATTGCGATGCCCTTAAATACAGGCAGTTTCACTTCTTGATTTCTCCGCTAATGCGTTTCCTCACTATTCATTCCTCCAATGTGTCATCACTCCGCCTCTTTAGCGGCCCCTGGTGCGGTCCCCTGTTCAGCGTCACCCCGTGTTTGTTGAGGATGCGGAACACGGAACTGCGGCTCTTGAATCCGCTGACCTCCCAAATCTCGTCGATGGAATGTCCTTCCTCGTACATATGCACGATACATTCCTCCCTGTCGGCTTTCATCTTGCCTGCCTGGGTCTTCACTTTCTTGCTGGCCATCCTGAGCCGTGCCACATGGGCGGAAGCCCTGCGTAATGCGGCGGTTTCCTCCGGCAGCGAGCCGAACATCTCCAGCACGTCCCCGATTTTCGTGTCAGGGAACAGGGTGCCATGCGAATCTATCCGGTCATGGACGGAAACCAGACGCACTACTTTCACGCGGCAGAGCTCCAGCAGTACGGCCAGTTCGCGCACCCCGCGCACGGCATTGCTGAATTTCGCCACCACCAGCTCGTCGCCCCATCCGAGGCTTGCCAGTAGTTGCTTCCATGCCGGGCGCAGCTTTTCCTGTCCGGACAGTTCCTCCACCACTTGTACGCATCCGTATTCTTCCATCCAACGCTTGTCCGCGTCGAAACCCTCATATTGGTCCGCATGGAAGATGTAACCCACTTTTGCCATATCCGATAAGCGTATTTGAATGATAACAACTGCAAAAGTACAAATTTTCCCCAAGGAACAATCATACTTGGACCTCCCTTTAAGATTATTAAACTCGAAAAAATCCACTTCCTTTCACTTGCTTGCATCTGAAATCATACTTATGAGTATGATTTATAATTATCGGTAAAGTTTGACTTGCAATGTCTTTTATGAGCCATATATGCCCTAATTTTGCGGCAAAAATCAAACTTTATATCCGCATGAAGCAGAAAATCGAACTTACAAGACATCCTCATCCGCTCCTTACCGATGCCAATCATCCATCTTGGATGTCAGGAATACAAAAATCATACTCAAAAATTTCAGGCTTGTTGTCCGCCGGTTGTGCCGTTGCGGCGATTTCAATCCTGACGGCATCCTGTTCGCAGGAAAACGCCGGACCGCATTTTGAAACGTCCGGTGAAGCCGTCACCGCCTATCGGGAACATCTGTCCGCCGTGCAAAATACGGAAAGCATGGAATGGGACGAACTGGCTGCCTCGGTGGCTTCATGGCAGGAACTCCGCGACTCGGTGTCCGCCGCCTTGCAGCGCGACACCACCCACCGGGCGCATGCCTATCCCGGAGATACATTCCGCGCCGTCCACCGTTCCATCGCCGCTGAATATGAAAGGCTGGCCTTGGCAAAGCCGAGGACGTACAGGGACGTGCTTTACCTGAAGGAACAAGGGACACCGGCGGCAAGGCGCGAGGACTTGCACCAGCAAGCGGAAAAGTTGCAGCCTTTCTTCGCGTCGCTTGACACCATACCTATATATAAGGACACACCCGGACAGGCACTGGCCCGTTACGACCGTTTCCTTTCCTCCACGCTGGAACGCGGCATTGCGGACAAAGGGCAATTCCTTGAGTTCCTGCGGAACGAGGAGGTCCTGTTCCGCTCCTACCTGGCCCGTCTTCCCGAACTGGCAGGCACGTCAATGGCCGGAATCACGGACAAGACGGAGAGATGCTGCCTCCTGGCCATGCAGGCAACCGGAAAGCCCTCTTTTACCATTGAAGAAGCCGTGCGCTACCTGACCATGCGTACCAACCGCCGTTTGCTGCAGAACGCCTCGGCCTGTATGAAAGGTGTCAATGACGGCAAGCTGCAATCACCGGAACAGGCGCAGGCGTACCTGTGGATGCTGATGCAGCCGCTTATGGGCATGGACGGTAACGATATGGCTTTGCTCACGCCGGACCAAAGGAGAGCACTCTATGGCCTGGCGGACAATATGCCGGCAGCCATCGACCGCCTTTGTGGCACTCTCGGCTATGACAAGGAACGGCTGGAAGAGATGCCCATACTCCTGCTGAAAATCCATCTTTCCACACTCTGACGCGGATATTATCCGATAAAAAACCATTATATGCTGCAAAAATTTCTTGATGACTTCATGGCTTTCGTGCCGCTTCGTTTTCCCGGCTTGCTGGATGCCGAAACGATGGACCCCCCGTTGGTGTATGATGATTACATCCTGCTGACCTTTCCTGTTTCCGGCAACTTCACGCTGGAGGAAGTGATGGATATGCTGGAAGACGACATGGAAATGGTGCTGCTTTACCATCATGTCCCGTCCTGCGCCACGGCATTCGGCCACAGTGCCAGCGCCTATTCTAATCCGTCATTCGGACGCATGTTCAAAATCAATGCGCGCACGGACGGCGGCGGACGGGTGAGAACCGTCCAAGTGACATTATTCGATTCGCTTGAACAGATGTGCGGGGAGGTATGCAACGACCTCGCGCTTCATGACAAGGCCGGACACTACAAATACAGGAAAGACAAGGCGGACGTGCTGTTGGACTTCCTTTGATGACCGGACATTATCTTTTTAATCAGACACTATTATGGTTTGGAACATGATTCAATTCTTATTCCCGGCACTTTTGGTAATCATGCCGTGGTGCCTGTACGGGAGAAACGGCAAAAAGATGGCCTGCTTTTACTGGATGATGGCCGGTTCGGAAACCGCCCGGAAATTCTACGTGCAACTGCTGGTGGTGTTCCTGCTGGTGTTCCATTTCGTGTACGTGAGCGGCCATCCCGGCGAATACGGCGTTTTGCCTTCCACTGTGTTGTCCGCTCTGTTGTGTCCGTTCAAGCGGGCGGACAGGTGGCTTCACCGCATCCATGAAGACCGCAGGGCATTCGCTCCGGTGGTACTTGCGGCACTGGCGGCAGGCTTCATTCCCCATCTGTACACGATGGCGGTCACGGTGGGCTTTCTTCTTTTGGCGGCCCTGTTTTATCCTTCCTGTACGGTGTTGGCCGGATGGAAGGATGAAAAGACACGGGAACATTGGAGAAAACATTCGGAAGTGCTGGCCGGACATTATTATTGAGCCGGTGTCCGGCCGCCAGTGGCAGGCACACGATGATTTTATGACAAACAAGAAAATACGAAAGACGATGAAAGACAAATCAACATTATCCGCTTGCATCCCGGCAGGCAAGCCGGTATTGGACTATCTCAAGGAGAAGTCTGGCGAGCGGCACACCAAACTGGAAGCCTATTGCGACCTGCTGGACAAAGCTTTGGCAGGCTATGTTTCCGGTGCGCTGAGGAAACTGGACGTGGAACTGCAGCCGGGACAGTTGGCCGTGACGATTACGGACCTGGCCGAGTGCTGGCATTGGCATCGCGCCACCGTCCGCACGTTTCTGAACGGACTGGAATCCCTCGGACAAATCAAAAAGTCCGCCCTGACTCGCAGCTACGTCATTACGATGGCGGAGACCGGCGGAAATGAAAAGGAAGCCGGAAAGAACAAAGGGAAAATAAACAATCCGCTTATGGAAAAGGTGGACGCCTCGTTGTCCGATTGGGTCTTTGGCAGGGTGTCCGGCGCGGAATGCGGGCAGGCTTGCCAACGCCTGACAGATGCTGAAACGCTGGATGATGCCAACAAAACTACGGACGGCCTGCCGGATAATGGCAAGGCGGCCTATGCGGAAACCTGCCGGGCAATAATGGAGCGGATGGCCTTGGCCTCCGTCCGCCGCGTCCTGCGCAAGTACCGTTTTGACCCGACTGGTCTTCTGGACGGCTTTTTCAAAGAAGACCTTGCAGAGGACTGGACGCTGATGCCGGAAGCAATGGAAACGCTTGCGGAACTGGTAATCGACGGCGAGTCGGAATCCTTGGAGTTGGAAAGCCGTCAGACAAAAGACACGTTCCTGGCTCTTTGCAAACCATTCAAGGCAGTGCTTGCAAGCTGTATGTCATCGGAGGGCGGCAACTGAAAGTATGAGACCTTGGACAACCACCTGTTATAAGGCGTAATATGCCCCTTACAGGCTTGCCGGTGGCATGGCGCGACGGGCTCGCCCGCCTGCCACGAACAAAGGGAAGTGGGTAGCCTAATACCCCATGCGCCGACGGCGATGGGAGGGGCTGTCCGACAGGGCAGCAAGCTGGGACAGTGCGGTTGTCCGCAAAACAGATACAGACGATATGGCAGTAAACGCAAAACAGGTGATGGACATCCGCCCGTCGGCGGGCATCACGACCGCCCAAAGCGACGAACACCAGCGCAGGTGGACGGAAAAAGGCTGGGAACACGCCGTCAGCAAGGGCAATTATGACCCCACGCGCGAACACCTGAACTTTGAAGTCGTCAAAGGCGGCAAGGTGCAGCCCGTGGACAAATCGAAAAGCATCCCGGAGCGGATGGCGGAGAACCTGCGCAGTCGCGGCATCCGTGACAGGAACGAGGGGCTGGCGGAACCCAAGTACCGCACCGTCGCCAACTTTATCTTTGGCGGCTCGCAATCCCGTATGCGCGAACTGGCCTTCGGAGGCCAGAAGGTGGACTTTGACAAGGGCGCGGACAATTCATCGGTCAAAAGAAAGCCGGAGATAGAGAAATGGGCGCAGGACATCTACGCTTTCGTGTCCGGCAAATTCGGCGAGGAGAACATCGTCGGCTTCTATGTACACTTGGACGAATTGAATCCGCACATACATTGCACCCTCCTGCCAATCAAGGACGGCGAGTTCGCCTACAAGAAAATCTTTTCCGGCAAGGACATGTACGAGGGCAGCAGACGCTTCCGCGAGCTTCACAACGAACTGGCCGCAATAAACCGGAAATGGGAACTCAACCGTGGCTCCAGTGTCGCCATCACCGGGGCCAAGCACCGCTCCACGGAGGAATACCGCCGCCACCTTAATGAGGAATGCTCTTCCATCGAGGAGCAGATAGAGCAGCACCGGAAGGCTTTGGCGGACCTCCGTGTGGAAATACGCCTGGCAGAGCGCAGGGTGAAAGGCTTGAACACGATGGTGGAGAACCTGAAGAAGGAGAAGGCGGAGAAAGAGGCGCAACTGGCGGCATACCGCCGTGAACTGCAGTCGCAAAGCGGCGACGCCATGTCCTTGGCCGCAGAAATATCCCGGTTGGAAAAGGAGCTTTCCTGTGTCCGGGAGCGGCTGGCGGACAAGCAGGGAAAGCTGGAAGCCGCCGACCGGCAACTGGCCTTGCTCCAAAAGGACATGGATGCCATCCAAGACCGCACCGGGGAACTGCGCGAGGAAGCCTACCGGTATTCACGCGACATCCACGCGAAGGTGGACGGTCTGTTGAAGGATGTGCTGGTGGAACGTCTGGTCGGCGAACACCGGGAACTGATGGCACGGTCTGGCGCGGAAGCGCGCGGCACTTTTGACGGAACGCTCATGCAGAGCATTTCCGAGCAGGGTGCGGAAGTCCTCCATTGCGCTACGCTGCTGTTCTTCGGTTACGTGGATGCCGCCACTACTTTTGCCGAAGGCCAGGGAGGGGGCGGCGGAGGGAACGGCCTGGAATGGAGGCGTGACGATGACGAGGACGACCGCCGCTGGGCATACCGTTGCATGATGATGGCACAGCGCATGATGCGTCCGGCCACCGGCAAGAAGCCCAAACGCTGACCTTCACTTTTTTCTTATCCATTTGTATAATCACCAATTCATGTTGAACATTATGACAAAGAGATTCATTTTCATTTTTGCGGCATCCTGCTCCTTGTGGGCAAGGGCTGTTGCCGGCCCCGTGCCGACAGATTCAATAGGAAACAGCGGCTATCAATATTCCATAGAAGAAGTGCAATCCGCCACCACGCCGTCGTATTTGGACGGTGTGCTGGTGGCTTCCCCGTGGACGGCCAACTGGTTCATCGGCGTGTCGGGAGGGGCTTCCGCCTTCCTGGGAAATCCTCTCGGCTGCGAGGACTTGTTCGGCCGCCTGCAGCCTTCATGGGCTGTCAATGTCGGAAAATGGTTCACCCCTCACATCGGGAGCCGTATCGGCTGGCAGGGTGGCAAGTTCAAGGACGGTTCATTGGACACGCGGAATTTCCACCATTACCATGCGGACTTGCTCTGGAGCGTTTTGGGCGAGCAGCGGAAAGACGGCACTCCGGCGGAGTGGAGTCTTGTCCCCTATGTGGGTGTGGGCCTATTACACCACAAGGGCAACGGACAAAAACAGTTCTCCTTATCCTACGGCATACAGGGCCGTTATCGGATTACCGGACGGCTGGCTGCCACCATGGAGCTTGGCGGATGCACCACATTCCGGGAATTTGACGGATATGGGAAGATTGGCAAATGGGGTGACAGGTTCCTGACGCTTTCAGCCGGGTTGTCCGTCACCATCGGAAAGACGGGCTGGAAACGTGCGGTGGACGCAAGGCCGTATGTTTGCCGGAACGAATGGCTCGTGAGGCGGTCGGAAGCGTTGGCCGGTGCCAACCGCCGTTACGCAAGCCGCCACGAAAAAGACGGCAGGATTATCCGTGAGTTGCGCAAGATACTGGAGTTGGAAGGCCTGCTTGACAAATACGGATGGGCTGCGGACAGCCTGTATGGCAGCGACACGGGCAATCCTGGGAACGATTACAGCGGGCTGAACTCCCTCATGGCCCGGTTAAGGAACAGGCATTGGAACGGAACGGACCCGTTGGCCTCGCCGACCGATACGGTTGGCGAAAAGGAATATGCCGATACACGGCAGGAGCCTGATATGGGAGGCGTACAAGACAGCACGGCTATGGCCGGTGTTTCCAATCAGACGGACGCGCGTTCCATCCGGCAGTCGGCAAGTTCCGATGGCGGCGACATGGACATCCCGGTTTACTTCTTCTTTGAATTGGGAACAACCAATCTGACCGAGCCTTCACAAAGCATCAACCTCGACGCGCTGGCGCACGTAATCATCCGGCATAGCCTGCATGTGACCGTTACGGGAGCGGCTGACAGCATGACCGGGACGGAGGAAATCAACGACCGCCTCGGCAGGGCAAGGGCGGAATACATCGCCCGGGAACTTGTCCGTCGGGGTGTCGCACCGGACAGGATTGAAAAGGCGGACATAGGTGGCATTTCCGATTACACTCCCTTGGAAGGCAATCGGCATACGCAGGTGCGCCTGTCCATTCCCCGATAGTCGGCACGGCCATATACATTTTCTTTGCTTTTTGGTACCGGTGGGCTTGTCCGTGACGGACAGGCTCACCTTTCCTTGTTCCGCTGGTCCCAATATGAGAAAAGAGCATGTATGAAAATCTCCATCCGGGTGGGCATCTTGAATGTGTGCGCCGCAAAGATGGCCCCGACAACCTTGCCGCCTTTCTTCTCGACTTCTTCCTTAAAGGCTTTCAGACTTTTGCCCGTCGTCAGGAGGTCGTCCACGATGATGATTTCCTTGCCTTTCAGGTTTTCGGTCAACTCGTAGTTCTTTTCCATCTGTATGTCCGCCCTTCCCTTTTGAAGGTGCAGGCTTTGCCGTTCTCCCGTGTATTTCAGGTATGAAATGCCGCTGTCCAGGTCAGGGCATTGGCATCTGATGTGGTTTGACATGCCTTTGAAACGTCTCCAGTATTTCCAACCTGTGCTGCACGGCATGAACAGGACGACCGTTCCGGGGTTGGGGTTCAACTTGGATATGCCCGAACTGAAGAAATCCACGCCGTCCGCCTGGCCGTCCTTGAAGTCAAGCACGTCCTTGCAGGCGCAGCACTGCTCAAAATCCAAGTAGGTTTCGTATCTTTTCGGGTAGTAGAAGCGGTGGAACACGCAGCGGACACCTTTCCGTTTGAATGCCTTGTCTGGATGAGAACTCGTCGGGCTGCATGACGGCATAAAGCCTGGCTGCCTCCATGTTTCCGGCCAGCACGCCTCGCATGACAAGTTCCTTCCTCTCCTTGTCGTCCGATGCCTGCACGGCGGCGTGATAGTACGCCCTTCCTGCCCTTCGCTTCCAGAATCCGGCATAGGCCAGCAGGAGCATCGACCAACCGATGAACAGCAGCCCGGCCAACCTGAATGTCACCTCGTCCATAAGCCGTTCAATAGTCCATGCAGTCCGGGTGCAACAGGAAGTCCATGATGCCTATCGTCACGATGCCGTTTTCATCCCTTTTGGGCATGATGTCGCCCCCCACCACAATGATTTTTTTGAACGAGTCGTCGATGCGTGTCAGCGAGGCGGTCTCCTGCCTTATTTTCGCCTCGTCGGGCATGGCGAATGCCGACTGGATGTAATAACGCCTGTTGCCCTGGTTGGCCACAAAGTCCACTTCGTACTGCTTGCGTATCGTCTTGTTGTTCCTGTCCGTGGTGCGTTCCTCCACCATGCCGACATCCACATGATACCCTCTTGTACGCAGTTCGTTGTAGATGATGTTTTCCATAATGTGGCTTTCTTCCTGTTGGCGGAAGCCCAGCAAGGCGTTGCGGATTCCAAGATCGGAGAAATAATACTTGGACAGCGTGTTGATGTACTTTTTCCCCTTGATGTTGTAACGGACGGATTTTTCTATCAGGAAGGCGTATTCCATATAAGAAAGGTATCTTGCGATGCTCGCCGATGACACCGTAACGTTCTTTACGCTCTTGAACGTATTGGACAGCTTGGTCGGGTTGCATGGGGAGCCTATGGAAGAGGCGATAATCCGTGTCAGCTCGTCAAACTCGGCCTTGTTCCTTACCTTGTTCCGTTCCAATATGTCAACCAGGTAAACGCTTTCATAAAGATTCTTCAGGTACTCGGATTTTTTCTGTTCCGTTTCCAATGACAGGATAAGCGGAAGACCGCCGAAAGTATAGTATTCCCTCCAGCCGTTCCACTTGTCGCCTTGGTACCCCTGCATGAACTCGGAAAACGACAAAGGAAACAGGTGTATTTCATCCCCTCTGCCGCGAAACTCCGTGACCACGTCCTTGGAAAGGAACTTGGAGTTGCTCCCCGTCACATAGACATCCGCGTTTCGCACGTGCAGGAGGCTGTTAAGGACTTCGTGGAAATTTGGGACAAGCTGAATTTCGTCAAGCAGCACATAATACGTCCCTTCGTCTTGGATGCGCTCCCGGATATGCCTGAGGAGGGCGTGAGGCTCCCTCAGTTCCTCGTTCATGAGGTCGTCCAAAGCCACTTTTACAATGTAGTCTTCCTTGACACCTTTGGAAATGAGGTAATCGTGGAACAGCTTGAAAAGGAGGTACGATTTGCCGCACCGCCTGATGCCGGTCACAATCTTAATCAGCCCGTTCCCCTGTCCGGCGGCCAGTTGGTTCAGGTATGAGTTCCTTGATATGTTCATACACTACGTCATATTTTTGACAGAAATGTCATTTTTATCACCTGCAAAGGTAGCTATTCCTTTTATACTGTCTGCAATCTGCATTAAAAAAATGACAGAAATGTCATTTTTTTAACATGGAAGCCATGAAATGGCTCTTCCTAAATCCTTTCTATTATCAAAAAATGGCAGAAATGTCATTTTCCGTCAGTATCCACTTGTATTTTCCCCTTATACCCATCCTTCTACCTTTTCTATGTCAAAAAGTTGACAGATATGTCACTTTTTTCACCTGGCCGTTTTAAGCGTTCATCCTACGGTTATACAAGCGTTTATTCCGGCTTCTTTCGCATTCACATGGCCAGCCACGGATTATTTTTCCGCAAAGGTAACGGGCTGCGTCCAGTCAGCAAATCCGGTTCCGCCAAAGGTGCCTGCCGGAAATCTTCCTTTGCGTACAAAGCGTATTTCCGCCGTCAGATTTGCCTTTATGTCCTTTGGCCCTTTGATTGGGCAGAAAAATAACCCCGTTGCAGGCCGTGAAAATGGCTACATAAGGGAAATAAAAGAAATTCAATCATCAACAATTAAAAACAAAAACGTATGGAAACTAAAGACATTCAGACCGTAGCAGAGAGAAACATCGTATCGTTGGCATTGGCAGACATCCGTCCGAGCGATTTCAACCCACGCAAGCATTTTGACGAGGAAAGTCTTGGCGAACTTGCCGACAGCATTCGCCAGCAGGGTGTCCTGCAGCCTATCGGAGTGCGCCCCATCGCGGACACCGGCCTGTTTGAGATTGTGTTCGGCGAGCGCAGATACCGTGCGTCAGTCATGGCAGGAACGGATGAAATCCCGGCGGTAGTCCTTGACATCACGGATGACGCAGCCGTGGAAATGGCCGTGACGGAAAACCTCCAGCGCAAGGATGTTACCCCTATGGAGGAAGCCAGAGCCTATCAGAAGTTGCTGGAGGGCGGGTGTTATGACGTTCAGTCTTTAGCTGTGCAGTTCGGCAAGTCGGAGGATTACATCCGCACACGCCTTAAGTTTACGGCATTGATACCCGAAATCGCCGAATTGCTGGAAACGGACGAACTGTCCGTCAGCGTGGCAAGTGAAATCTGCCGTTACGGAGAGGACATCCAGCAAGAGGTGTATGACCGTCATTTGAAAGAGGGCGTATATGGCAGTTGGCGAGGACTGAAAGCATCCGAGGTGGCCAGGAACATCGAGCGTGACTTCACCACCGACCTGCGCCATTATCTGTTCGACAAGACCCCATGCGCCACATGTCCGTTTAACACCAACAATATGAGCCTGTTCCACGAGGAGGGATGTGGAAATTGCGCCAAGCGGAGTTGTCTGGAGGAAAAGAACGTGTCGTTTTTGGTGGAGAAGGCCATGCAGGTTATGGAGCGGCAGCCTACCGTCGTCCTTTGCCGTGAAGCATACGGCAGCAACGACAAAGCCGTGGAGCGTCTTGCAGGCATGGGATATGTGGTGGAAAATATGCAAGGCTATCTGTCAGCCTATCCCAGCCGCCCCGAAGAACCGCAGACGGACGAATACGACACCCAAGAGGAGTACGAGCAGGCCTGCAAGGATTACGGGCAGGACATGGCCGTTTATGACGAGAGGTGCGAAGAAATAAACAGCAAGGCCGATGCAGGGGAAATCATACTCTATGCGAGGGTGGAGCGGAACGACATCACTTTGTGTTATAAAAAGGCAGAGCGGAATGACGGCACGGACGGGAAGCCAGCCTCACCCATTGAGAAGCTGGAGAAGCAAGACAAGCGCAACAAGGAGATAGCCCTTGAAAAGACGGTGGAGGACACAAAGAAACGCATTTTGGAAGCAGACATCACGGAAACCAAGTTTGGTGCGGACGAGGACAAGATGATATACTTCTTTCTGTTGGCCGACCTCCGTAAAGAGCATTATCAGACACTCGGCATTGACACTGAAGTGCCATACCTTACAGACGAGGAGAAAATGAACATTGTCGCCAACCTCACGGCCAAGGCAAAAGCCGTCATCCGCAGGGATTTTCTGATTGCCAAGTTCAAGGAAGCCCGTGGCGGCAATGCAGTGGCCTCCCTGTTGCTTGACTTTGCACGGAAGCACATGCCCGAAACATTGGCCGACATCAAGAGCGGGTATGATGAAGTCTATGAGAAGCGTCACCAGCGCATAGAGGAAAAGAAAGCGGCCTTGCTGGCCAAGGAAGCGGAACAGGCCGAAGAACCGCAGCCATCCGGGGAACAGCGACAAGCCGAAGAGGCCGCAGCGTGATTTTGATGATGAGAGGCTGGGCGGTGAAAGCCGTCCTGCCTCCATTTGCCGTGCAGGATACCACTTATAGACAGCCTTCCCGGATGGAAGCTCTCAACCTTTTATACCATTCCGTTCATCCCTTTTATACCATCCCCATTATACTTCTCCCTTTATACCTTTTCAACTCACGACGCTTTTAGATGACCGGTCAGGTTTCCCGTTCTTGCCCATCTACGGACCTGCACGGATTATTTTCCTGCAAAATTAACGGCCGGCGGCCAATATGCAAATCCGTTTCTCCGCCCTCCGGGTGCCTGCCGGAAATCTTCCTTTGCGTACAAAGCGTATTTCCGCCGTCAGATTTGCCCTTTTGTCCTTTTGCCTTTGACGGGGCAGAAAAATAATCCCGTTGCAGGCCGTGAAGATGGCAACATAAGGGAATAAATAAAATTTGAAGATATGGGCTATAACAAATTACAGTCATTGGAAGCGAACATCGCAGCCATTGACACCGCCTTTAAGGTGGTCGGAGAAAAGCGGAAAGCGACAGAAGCGGAACGTGCAACGCTGGCAAGGTATTCAGGTTTCGGAGGTATCAAAGAGGTGCTTGACATGGGAACGGACAACCCCGTATCTCCGGGCATGAAAAAGGCCTTGCAGAAACTGGAAAATGTCTTGTCCGCCATTGCGCAAGGGAATGAAAGGTTTTACAAGGAACTGACGGACAGCATAAAGTCATCCGTGCTTACGGCTTTTTACACGCCGCGCTTCGTCATCGAGGCCGTGGCCGGGCAAGTGCAGTCCGCTTTGGCCGCCAACGGCTTGCGCATGAACTCGTTTCTTGAGCCATCCGCAGGCATAGGCGGCTTTCTGCCGGTGGCTGTACAGGGAACGCACAAGGTCGCATTTGAAAAGGATTTGGTGACAGGGCTTGTCTTGACAGCCTTGCAGGATGATACAAAAACCGTGATAGACGGCTTTGAAACGATAGAGAGCCATGATTTGGAACAAGGAAGTTTTGACGTGATAGCCTCCAACATCCCTTTCGGCACGATAAAAGTGTTCGATGCGGAATTTGAACATAAGGGAACGGTTTACAAACAGGCTCTTAAGGCCGTGCATAATTATTTCTTCGTGAAAGCCGTTGAAAAACTGAGAGAGGGCGGCTTGTTGGCCTTTGTCACGTCACGTGGTGTGGCCGATAGCTTGGGCAACAGGTTCATAAGGGATTATCTGGTGCGCCATGCGCATATCATTACGGCTTTGCGCTTGCCAGACAGCCTTTTCATGCAGACGGGCGGCATTGAGGTGGGCAGCGATTTGTTCATCCTTCAGAAAGACACGCACAAGGAAAACTTGACGGCAAGGGAGCGCATGTTTTTGGAGGTATGCAGGGAATGTACCCCCGAAGGCCGTCTTACGGAATATGCCAACAGGACTTTCACGCTTCCCAAGAGTACGCTTTCCACAAGCAGTATCATTCAGGGCAACCAATACGGGAAACTTGTACGCAAGCACCTGTGGGACGGGAGCGAGAAAGAAATGCGCCAGCGGCTTGCCTTGATGTTGGAAGAAAACTTTTCGCACTATTTCAACCCACGTCTGTTTGGCAGCATGGAAAGCCATAACGGCGCTTCGTCCCTTTTTGACTTGTTCGGCATGGTGGAAAACGCGCCGCAGCCGAATGTCGGCAAACGTCCATATACCGACATGCTGGCCGACTGGATGAAAGACGGTGCGATGGTTGTTTTCGAGGGGCAGTTGGGTACGCTCCAATGCAGGCGGGCCGACCGTTTCTCAAGCATGGAAGCCTATTTTGTGCCGATGCAGTCCAACCCCTTGAACATGGAGAGGGCCAATGACTATTTCCCGTTGCGGAAAACCTATTTTCTGCTGGCAACGACCGAGGCGGAAACACACAAGGAACAACCACGGCTTCGTGAGGAACTGAACAGGCTATACGATGGATTTGTGGCGAAATGGGGCTGTTTCCATGCCAACGACAACAAGGAGTTCATCATGCTTGACAGCCTTGGGATGGAAGTCTATACCATAGAAATGCAGATTGGCGGCAGCATTATGAAAGCCGACATCATGCGCGAGCCTGTGGCGTTCAAAAAGGTGGATGCCAACGTCAGGCTTGCCCCGTTGGAAGCTTTGGCCGGCAGCTTGAACTATTATTGCATGGTGAAAATGGACTACATCACACAAACCACGGGCTTAAGCGAAAATGAGGTCATCGAGGCTTTGGAGGGTGAGATGTATTATAATCCGGCAACAGGATTGTGGGAGGAAAAGGGGCGCATCCTGGCTGGCAATGTCGTGGAAAAACGGGAAGTGTATTCCGCTTGCGGAGCGGAATTGGCAGGACGGGAAAAGGCGTGGACGGAAAAGACCGTAAGAGCCTTGGAAGAAGTCACCCCCGAATTGATACCTTACGAGGAACTGGATTTTAACTTTGGGGAACGCTGGATGCCGACTTCTTTGTATGCCGATTTTGCCACGGACTTGTTCGGGGTGGATGTCGAAGTGATGTATTTGGACGTGAACGATACTTATGTAGTGTCGCTCAAGGGATATTCGCCCGTTGCCTATAACGTATATTCTGTGGGAAGATACAACGGCGAGGAGCTTATGGTTCATGCGTTGCATAATACTGTTCCCGAAATCAAGAAAGAGGTGCTTAAAAATGGGGAATGGGTGAAAGTGCCCGACGAGGAAGCCATGCAGGAAGCGTCCACCAAGATACAGGAAATCCGCGATAAGTTCAATGTTTGGCTTGACAACCAGCCGATAGCCGTGCGTGACGAATTGGTCAGGCTTTATAACAGGCGTTTCAACTGTTATGTCCGTCCGACCTATGACGGTTCGGCACAGACGTTCCCCGGCCTCTCCTTTGCGCAGTTCCCATATAAAGCGCTTTATCCGTCACAGAAAGACGCTGTTTGGATGATTAAGCAGAACGGCGGCGGTGTGTGCTGGCACGAAGTCGGCGCAGGCAAGACGATGGTAATGTGCGTGGCCGCCTACGAAATGAAACGGCTGGGGCTGGTTCAGAAGCCTTTGATAATCGGATTGAAAGCCAATGTACACGAGATAGCCGACACGTTCCGCAAGGCATATCCCACAGGCAAGCTGCTCTATCCCGGCAAGGAGGACTTTACCCCGGCCAACCGTGAAGAACTGTTTTCCAAAATCAAGAACAATAATTGGGACTGCATCATTCTTACGCACGACCAGTTCGCCAAGATACCACAGTCGGAAGAAACCATGCAGTATATTATGGAACAGGAACTTGCAGACGTGGAACGCTCTTTGAAAGTTTTGGATGACAGCGGCATGGCATGGCGCAACCGCCGTATGCGGAAAGCCTTGGAAAAGCGGCAGGAGAACCTGACAGCCAGCTTGCAGTCGCTGAAGGCGCGCATGGAGGAAAAGAAAGACAAGGGCATTGATTTTCATTCAATGGGCATCGACCATATATTTGTGGACGAATGCCACTATTTCAAAAACTTGATGTTCCAGACCCGGCATACAAGGGTGGCAGGCATCGGCAACAACCAGGGCTCGCAACGTGCGATGAACCTGTTAATCGCCATCCGTGACATCCAACGACGCACGGGAAAGGACTTGGGGGCTACATTCTTGTCGGGTACGGTGGTCGTGAACGCATTGACCGAGTTGTATGTGCTTTTCAAATACTTGCGCCCGAAAGAGCTTGCCAAGCAACAGGTTGGCTGTTTTGACGCATGGGCGGCCATCTTCACCAAGAAAACGACCGACTACGAGTTGAGCGTGACAGGCTCCATCAAGCGGAAAGAACGCTTTAGAACCTATATCAAAGTGCCGGAACTGGCGGCTTTCCTGCGTGAAATTACCGACTATCGCACGGCGGATATGATAAATCTCGACATACCCGAAAGGAACGTGCGTTTTCTTTCTGCCAAACCGACCGTGGAGCAGGAGGCCATGATTGAGCGGCTGGTGCGTTTTGCCCAAAGCGGAAGCTGGTATGATTTGGAGTTGGATATGCCCGAACCGGAACATTTGGAAAAGGCAAAAATGCTGATAGCAACTAACGTGGCGCGTAAGATGTCCTTGGATATGCGACTGTTGGGCAGCCAGTTCTGCGATGACCCTGCAAACAAGGCTACACGGTGCGCAAAGACCATTTATGAGTATTATGTGCGCTACAAGGCAAACCGTGGCACACAGTTCGTATTCAGCGATTTAAGCACGTATAAGCCTAACGAGTGGAACATCTGCCAAGACATCAAGGACAAGTTGGTGGCGATGGGCATCCCGGCTCATGAAATCCAGTTCATCCAAACCGCCAAGACGGAAAAGGCGCGTAAAAAGATGTTCGAGGATATGAACAACGGGACAATCCGTGTGCTGTTCGGCTCGACTTCGATGTTGGGAACGGGTGTAAACGCGCAGAAAAGGGCTGTTGCGGTGCATCATTTGGAGATACCCTGGCGTCCTGCCGATTTGGAGCAACGCAATGGGCGTGCCGTCCGCAAGGGCAACACGGTGAAATTCTGGGGCGGAAACAAGGTTGACATTATCATCTATGGTACGGAAAAGACCTTGGATGCGTATAAGTTCAACTTGTTACGGAACAAGCAGATGTTCATCAACCAAATCAATAACGGCACTATTGCCGTGCGCCGGATTGATGAGGACTGCATGGATGAAAACAACGGCATGAATTTCGCCGAGTTCGTAGCCATCCTGTCGGGGAACACCGACCTCTTGGATAAGGCGAAGCTCGACAACAAGGTGATGCAGCTGGAAAAGGAACAGGCGGCTTTCAACAAGGAACGTTACCGTGCGGAACGCAAGATTGACACCAATAGCCGGGAAATGGAAAACAGCAAGAATAACATTGCCTGTATGTCAATGGATTGGGAACACTTTAACGCATCGGCCGGCCACGCCGTGGTGGAAATGGACGGAAAGCCACAACTGACAACGGAAGAAATCGGGCGTGAGCTTCATTCCATTTCAAGGAAAAACCGTGGCGAGGAGTTGAAGGCGGTAGGCAGCTATATGGGATTGCGCCTGTATGTGCGCAGCGAGTATCGGCTGGACGGTGTGTTTGAGCGCAACATCTTCTTTGTCGAGGGAAAAAGCGGTTTGAAGTACAAATGCGGGGTGTCCGGCGCATTGCCGCCAAGTCTTGCCGGAGCGGCAGCATATCCGAAAGCGGCTTTGGAAAACATACCGAGGCTGGTGGAACGGCAGCGTAAAAAGCTGGCGGAGTTGGAAAATGAGCAGCCTGTCCTGCAACAGATGCTTGGCCGTCGCTGGGGCAAGGAAGATGAACTGAAACGGTTGAAGTTGGAGTGCAAGGAATTGCAGGAAAAGATAGACCGTTCCCTCAAGGAAGCGGAGCAGCCGGTAATGGCAGAGCCAGTTTCTGTTCCCGACTATGCAGCATAACGGGCGATGGGTGGCGCACACCCATTGCTACATTACAATACAATTCTTCTGCCTCTATTCGGAGGCGGAGGAATTTTTGCTTTTTCGCCGCCCCCGCTTCCTTTTATAGGATATTCTTTCTGTACGAAAGCCCTCACCCTTTTATACCATTCCGTTCCTCCTTTTATACCATCCCCTTATATCCCTTTTATACCGTTTGGATATTCCTCCCTTATTTCGCATCCGCCCCCGTATCCGGCTTTGATTTTTCGTGCAAAGCTACTGCCGGGCCATGTCGTCAAGTACCGTCCCCGGACTAATCCGTTGAAATCTGACGGCAACCTTCCGCAAAAGCCATACCTTTTGGGTATTCCATAAGATTTAAGCGGATTTCCTTGCCTTGCATTTCCCTTTCGCAGTCGGCCTGGCACGCAAAATAAACCCTATGTCGGGGCGGAAAGCTCCGAACAAAGGGAAAATAAAAACAATTCACTAAAAACAAAAATGTTATGGAAGTACGAAAAGAAATCATGCACGAGGCGGAAGCCTATCTCCGCAACCCTGAAAATCCTACAAGACTTTGTGTGCAGATTGGCGGCAAACGTCGCCGCCTGTTTATCAACAGGGATGAAGGCGGAATTGGCATATTGGGCATAGGAAAACGTAAACGCGGATTTGTTTTTACTAATTGGCAGTCCATCGAAAAGATTTTCTACCCCGTCCAGACCTGTGAGGAAGAACGCAATCGCAAACTGGTGTTGAAATACCAACGTCTGGCCCAATCCGCTTCATTTACCAATGACTGGCTGGCAGACATAGCCAAGGCAGACCCGGCCAAGTCGCTTTATGAGAACCATATCACGACAGGCACACGGATAGACGGGCAGTGCATTAGGCTTTCTACTATGGAAAAATATGCAGGATTTTATCTTATGGCGAATTTCAAGGCTGCTGTAAGGAAATGCGAGGATTTTCATTCCTACCGCTTTGACTTTTGTGGGTATGACGGTTCGCTTTGGGTCAATAGGAAAGGCGACGGCAAAGTCACAGCCGGTTTCAGCAAGGAATTCCGAGGGTACGGTAACGGCTATTATTACTTGTTAATCAACGATGAAACCTTTATCGGTTATGATGTGGATTGATGCTGATTACTCAAAATGAACGGCTTATGTTTGAAAAGGATGATTACACGGATTTTGCGGAGTATGGCAGGCAATGCTATCTGATTACTCCTTGGAGAGGCTACCGCAGCGCGACCATTGTCGGCAGGACGGACAGGGGATTTGTCGTACAGGTCAGCAGCGGTGCGGAACTGGATGTTTATCCCGATGAAATAGAATTTGATTGAATGTTTGGTAAATCCCTCCGGCTTTCCTTGGGTCGGAGGGCATCAAACAATCGGAAGTGATTTGTTGATTTTATAAATGACTGCGTTATGAATGATTACGATTTTATCAAGGAAGGGGCTATGGTTTTCTGGCACGACCCGGATTGAGGCTTGTCGGACGGAGTGTACGAGGTTATATCCGTCCCTGAAGAAATTGAGGATGACAGTATCATCCTGATAACTTCCGGATTTTCGGAAACAGAGGTATTCCCCACGGAATTGTCACTACTGTAAACCATTATGGGCAGGCATATCGGGCAACCCGGTATGCCTTGCCATACTATTTTTTCAGACCTTACTTTATTCGATTGAAAAAGTCTGATTGGAAGCCGATGATGAATTATATTTGTTTATTTTGCACATAAAATCATAGAATATGGACAGACGAAGCATTATATTGGAAAACGGAGCCAGTGCCGTGGCAAGTTGTCCCGTCATTGTTTCCGCAAGCCGCAGTACAGACATTCCGGCGTTTTACGCCGATTGGTTTTTCCACCGCCTTAAGATAGGTTATTCGGTATGGACAAACCCTTTCAACAAAGCCCAAAGCTATATATCTTACGAGAATACAAGGTTCATCGTATTTTGGTCAAAGAACCCACGTCCGTTGTTGTCCTATCTGGAAATTTTGGAGGAGAAAGGCATCGGGTGTTACATACAATACACATTAAATGATTATGAACATGAGCGTCTGGAAACGGGTGTCCCTCCCTTATCGGAACGCATAGACACGTTCAAGATGTTGGCCGCGCGTTTGGGTAAGAAAGCCGTGATATGGCGTTTTGACCCCATGATGCTTACGGACAGCCTCTCGATGGACGGTTTGCTTGGGAAAGTGGAACGTATAGGCGACCTTCTTAAGGGATATACCGAAAAATTGGTGTTCAGTTATGCGGACATCGGCAGCTACAAAAAGGTGAAAGCCAATTTGGACAAAAACGGAGTATTTTACCGGGAATGGTCTGAAGAGCAGATGATTGAGTTTGCCGAGCGTCTTTCCGAGTTGGACAAGAAGAACGGTTGGAATTACGCCTTGGCGACCTGTGGCGAAAAGGTGGACTTGACCCGGTATGGCATAGTCCACAACCGCTGTGTTGATGCCGACTTGATTGCTCGTTTGGCCTGGCAGGATAAGGCGTTAATGAAACACATGGGCATAGAAATCAAAGAAACGGCTTCGCATGGACTGTTTGATGACGGCTTGTTGCCGCCCGGTGCCATTCTATTGCCGGGCAACCGATATTTCATAAGCAACCATAAGAAAGACCCCGGTCAACGCCTGTTGTGTGGCTGCATGGCTTCAAAAGACATCGGGGAGTATGACACTTGCCCCCATCTTTGTGAATACTGTTATGCCAATTCCACCAAGCAATCGGCTTTGGCGAATTGGAAGCGGTATCAGGAAAACAAATTTGCGGAAACAATCACAGGCAGATAACCGAACCTCCTTAAAGCTCTGGCCATTACAGCCGGGGCTTTTTTTATGCTCCGCTTCCTTTTATATTGCTCCTGGCCCGTTTTACCAAGCATTTATATTCCTTTTGTTCCCTCCTTTTATACCATTCTTCCTATTTCCGTTATTTCGCATCCGCCCGCGCCTCCGGCCTTGATTTTCCCGTGCAAAGCTACTGCCCGTCCATGCCGTCAAGTACCGTCCTCGGACTAATCCGCTAAAATCTGACGGCAGCCTTCCGCAAAAGCCGTGCCTTTTGGGCGTTCCGTAAGATTTGAACGGATTTCCTTGTCTTGCATTTCCCTTTCCGCAGTCCGCCCGGCACGTAAAATCAAATTCCGATGGCGGAGCCGGAAATGCTCCGAACAAAGGGAAATAAAACAATTAAATCATTACAATTATGCACGGAAAGATTTTTCAAATCACAACTTCCAAGGTGGACGAGGATTGCCGCCTTACAGAAAACACCATTGAACAGGGTGACGGCACGGATTACGATTATTGTTCGGAGATTGACGATGAGGAACGGCAAGAATGTATTTCCTATTTGGTGGATGAAATCCTGCCAACCGGAATGTTTGAACTTGTTGCGGAGAATGTACTTCGTTATAACGGGGGTATAGAAGAATGGACGGAAAAATTTGTTAGCAATATACGATTGGGAGCGTGTGAAATCACGACAGGAAACGCATACAAGTTCGTTGGCCCCGTTTACCAGCTTGTAAAGCAACTGAAGAACCCGTTGCATACGGGGTGGCAGTTCTATATGGACGAGGGAGGCACACAAAGCTATGCGGAAGAGTCGTATGAGTTCATGTGCGCCGTCAGCAACATGAAGCCCGGCACATTGCTTTATATCGGCGGTGTCATTGATTATCATATTTGAAAATACAGCAAAGGGTTAATTCTCAACCGATTTCCAAACTATTAAAATACAAAGGATTATGGATTACAGTCAGATTTCAGAGAAAGACAAGCAGTTTGTGGACGAGTTTTCCCGTTTCGTAAACGGCGGGATGCGTTCTGCGGAGAAAACAGGCAGGGCAATGGCCGCCGACCACCGTTATTTGGTGAATGAAAAAGGCAAAGTCATGTTCTATTTCATGGAAACGCTGGCCGCCGACTGGCGCAAAGGCCGTTATGACCAACGCAACGAATGGGCTTGCAGGCTGGCCGCAGCGGCAATGGACGCATTGGAGGCGCAAGGGCTTTATTACCCCACGCTTGAAAATGAGGATTATTAAAGGGCAAAACCAGATGACTATGACACAGGAAAAGATTATCGCCATTGCGGAGGAAAACGGATGGTATGTTCATATCGGCAATAACGGAAACAACGACAAGGTGATTTTTGAATTTTCAAAGTTCACTCCTTACGGGCAGGATTTCAATTTTCAGGCTGAAATGGTGGACGGCGACATTCAGACGCTCATTGACAGCATCCGTTATTTTTTGGATGCCTTCGACCCCGACAGCGAGGCGTATCTTTGGCTGGGACCGGACGGACACGGAAAAAAAGGTGCGCCATACAACATGAAGGACATCGTGGAGGACATGGAAGCAGCCGAAGATATGGTGTTGGACTTATGCGTCGCCTATCAGGAGTCGGACGATGACGAATGAATATAATAAGGTAACGGGGAGGCCGACCACCTCCCCATAAATTCATAAAAGATGGATACAGACAAATACATTCGCAGGCTTTGCCGGAACATCATCAGCGGACGTTTCAACTGGCGGAAGTATTGCACGGCAAAAAGCTATTTCGGGCGTTACATCTGTGCGCAGCCCTTGTTCTGCTCGTATGGGCAGATAGGCTTCAGCCTCTATTTCCCCTATTCGAGAGAGCCGATGCCTGATGTCGAGTACGATTGGGACTTGCACAAATTGACCCTTGACGAAGAGGATTGGCGCACTTGGCTGCAAAGTAGGGAACAGTAAGGACGACCAGCCGCAGGATAGTGTTCCCTGCGGCTGGCCTTTTGCAATCACCTGTGCCATCCTCCGCCGGATGAATAGGCCGCTTCCTCCTGTTCCTGTTTGTATTCCTCCATTTCCGACAAGCGGTCGTTCACTTCCTGCAGGTTGGCTTCCAGGGTGGAGCCGTGGTCATAGCCAAAGCTGTGCCGGACGGCTAGACCGGCATTGGTGGCCGTCCCCACTTCTATGGTGTCCTTGTCCCGGTTGTACTGAAGGTGCAGCACCTCCCCGTTCTCCATTTCCAGGACGGGCATCAGGCGGTCTGCCATCGCTGAAAATTCCTCCGCCACCATGTCCTTCGCCACTTCTTTTACATCTTCGCTGGCCCGGTCGGTGCCGTAACGTCGGATGTGGTCGCGCACATCCTCTTCCGTGAACTTGAGCATCACCTCATAGGTGCCGCCCACGCTGCCGTTGTACACGACGGCAAAGTCCTTGTCCTCGACAAGCAGGTCATCACCCTTGTTCTGTAACGGCGACCGAAAAGTGTACTTCTCGTCCATCCCGTTGCCATCGTAATACTCCTTGGCCAGTTTCAGAAGGTTGTCATAGTCGCCTTTATCCTTGAGGGTGTCAAGCCTGGAAGTGTCGTCGGTGGACTGTAGGTAGGCCACGGAAGAATAGAACATCTTTCCCTGTTCCTGTCCGTCTTGCTTTTCCTTAACGGCCTGTTCCAGTTCCTGCGCGATGCGGTCGATGTGTTGGGTCATCATGGAGGTGGCCTTTTTCACGTCCAACAGGGTGGTCTTGATGAACTGCGGGGATTCTTTCAGACTGCTGAGCCAGGATTTCAGATAAGCCGCGCTGTCCTCCTTCAGATGCCGGCTCATGCCGTATCGCTGTGCCACCAGTGCGCTGCCAAGTTCCGCCACCAGTTCCTCGCGGGCGTAGTCGTCCGACCCGAAGGCAGCGGGCTTGATACGTCCGAGGCGGCTTTCCGCCCCGGTCGAGTGCGTCATCTCATGGAACAATGTGCCGTAGAACGATTCGCCGTCCTTGAACTGCGCCTTTTCCGGCACGACAATCTCATCCTTGCTGATGGAATAATAGGCACTGTTCTGGTACACTTGGCGGATGGGGCATACCCATTTCCCCTCCTGCATCATCCGGTCCACCGGCTCAAAGCTGAACTGTTCCCCCGGCTGTCCGGGTTTCCGTAGTCCGCTTTCCCTCGCCAGTTTCTCATAGAGTTCCGGGCGGCTTTCCTTCAGGTTGGTTTGGTCTACGTTGAACACCCTGAAAACCTGCATCTTGGGATAGACATTGTACTGCCTCTTTTCTTCCTCGCTCAGCTTCTTGTAGTCCTCATACTTGATTTTTTCCTTGGTTTCCTTGTCGATGCAGGTGAAAGTGGTCAGCATCACCGGAAAGGACTTCTCGCCACGGAGGACGGACACCCTCGGCAAGTCATTGCCTTCCTTGTCCGTCTTGCCGTTCATGCGCGTCACCGCATCAAACGTACAGAACCGGGGTATCCTGTATCCTTTGTCCTCGCAGTGCATGAGCAACATCAGCGCATTGAGTCCGTTATACTCGCGGCCTGCCATGTTCTTCGGCCATGTGAGCGCACCGTCCGTAAACCAAGGTTTTCTCCAGTCCTTCTTGATTTCCTCGATTTTCTGTATCATCATCTCCGCGAAGAGGTCCAAAGCCTTGTCCTCGCTGCTCGGCCCGTCCTGGTTGTTTTTCCTATAACCCATAAGCGTCAGTCATTGGCCGGATAAGGCGGTTTGACATATTCGTTCATCTCGTCCACGCGGCATGACAGGTTCAGGCTGTCGTTATACGCGGACACTTCCAGTTCACCCTTGACTTCCGTCTTGGCACCGGGCTGCAGCCATGCCTCACGTTCCTTGCCGAAACAGAAGAAACGCACCCAGATATAGGTGAAGCCGTCGCCGACCTTCTCGGCACTGAAGGCGGAGAACTGGATGTAGTCCTTGCCGTTCTTGTCCTTGCGCTCCTCCACGGACTTGCCGATTTTGCCACGGAACTCCATCTTGCCTTTGATGAAATCCTTGTCTTCCGTAGTGGCGAAGTTCACGCCCGAAGCGGAGAGGTTGAAATACAGCCGTTCCTCCCGTTTCTTCAGGATGAGCGTACCGGGCACCTCCAGCCTTGTTCCCGGACGGTAAGCCGTCAGGTCTGTTTCGTTGCCGTCCTTGGCCACGCTCACCTCGATGGTCTTGTTGATGCCGTTTCTGGCCGGGATTACCACGTTCAGGGAGAAGCTCACGAAAGGCTTGCCCTCTTTGTCGGTGCGTACCGCCGCTTCCCGGCTGACGGTGCCGCACACTGTCACATTGCATTTAATCATACGTCTTGAATTAAAATGAAGTTCTGTCCGAGCGTCTAATGTGTCAGATGGTTGATAATGGAAAATGTTGTAGTGTATGGTCAGTCGTCATAGACTGGCGCCCGTATCATTTCATAGATAATCCAAGCGGCGATGGCTGCCTGGATGCCGAGGTAAACCAACGCGCCCGTCCTGCCCAACAGCAGCAGGCAGACCGTTACGTGGAGTGCCAGCACCGACAAGGCCAACAACCCTTGCGCCAAATAAAAAATCATTCCTTTCATAGTCTATTCCCTTATTTCCGTTGCAGGGTTTCTGTCCGTTCCTGCCCCTCGCTCATGCCTTGCTCATAGTTTTGGGCAGCTTGACGGCTCAATACGATGCCGTTCACCAGCCCGGCCACGCGCATCCGCTTGGCTTCGTCGGACAGGTTCCCGTTGGACAACACCAGCGAGAGGCGGTTCAAATCTGTAGCACTCAGTTCGTGCCTGACCGCCACCATTCCGTTGTCTGCCCGGAGGACGGCCTTCCCGTTTGCCTCCATACCGATGGTGCAGCTTTTCATGCCGGGTACGAGGGCGGTCAGGTCCGCCTGCTTCCGGTACGTGTATTCCGACACCAACGCTTTCCGTTCCCCTTCGGTCTTGCCGTCTATCTGCACGGCCAGCAGCATCAGCGAGGTATAGGCGTTCATGGCCATTTCCACTATCGGGTCTGCGCCGGTGACGCCCACGCCGCTGTCTTCCGAGGAGAGCAGCTTCTTCATCCATGCCTCCGTGGACAACGGACGATTGGCATCCGGCGTTTCCGACTTGTATTTGGCCAATAGGTCGTTTCCGTTATGCAGGGCTTGTAGGCGGATGTCGCCTTTCTGTGCGATGTCCGCTAGGTAGGCGGCCGGGTCGATATGCCTTTCCGTTCCGTCCTTGGCAATGTCCTTGACCTCGAAATGCAGATGCTCGCCCGTGGTGCGGGTGCCGGTGTATCCCGATACGCCGAGCTTCTGCCCGGCCTGCACCGTGTCGCCTTTTTTCACGGCAATGCTGTCCAGGTGCATATAGGCGACTTGCAGCCTGCCGCCGTCTTCCCGTGCGTATTCGACGGTGACGGATTTTCCGCCGGTGGTTTGGGCGTTGTGGTTTATGCCTACCACTTTTCCATCCGCTTCGGTGGCCAGCACGTCGTCGTGGTCCGTGCGGATGTCGATGCCCTTGTGCATCTGTTGCTTGGTTCCGTCCATCGGGTCGGTACGCATCCCGAAAGGCGAGGTGACGAACAGGTATTCCTCCCGGCTGACCGGGAATGAATACGGTGTCCGGCTCTCCGTGTTCCTCGGATTCCCCTCCACACCGAATGACTTTCCTTGCGCCTTCATTTCCTGCATCACCATCCGGTCGTATTTCTGCAGCCCGTTCCGCTCGATAATCTGTTGCAGCTTGGCGGCATATCCTCCTCCTGTGGCATACCCGGCTTTCTCGATGCTTTCCGTCCATCCTTTGTAGTCATCGGGCGGCAAGGTGAAACACTTGGCATAGCGTCCGTTCCCTTTCAGGAACTGTGAGTGGTGCTCGTAGCTGTCGCCCACGGAAGCATACTTGCAGAATTTCTCGTCGGGTCGGTCGTCGGTATATACCAAATAGCCGCCACCATCCCTTAGCCATGCGGACGTGGCCTTAATGCCGAAATGGTTGTTCCCCTTCCGGGCCAGTTCACTCTGCCCGTTGCTGCTTTCCAGTATGCCCTGTGCGAGGGTGACGGAGGCCGGTATGCCGTAGCGTTTCATCTGCTCCTTCGCAAATTCCGCATACTGTTCCGCGTATTCTTGGTTCTTGCTCATTGCTGTAATGTCATGATTAAAGATTATATTGTCAGCGTTTCATTCCCCTGGCCTGTTCTTCCAGCCTTTCCCAGTGTTGTTCCTGCTTCGGCTCTATCTGGTCGCAGATGGCCACCCTGCATCCGGCACGTATCAGTTTGGGCAGGAACATATCTAAGTCTTTTGACGGGAAGGCCACTGTTCCCATGTCCCTTCCGTCCGTGCAGCCTCTCTGCTGGATTTCGAGGTTCAATATCTTCCCGGCCTTTCCGGCATCTTCCTTGTAGGCTTCATAACTGTCATCCTTTCGGAACAGAAGGACGGCATCTGGGTGTTTCTCTTTCAGTTGCTTCCATTGTTCCAAAATGGAAGAATCTGTTTTTAGACTGTCTGTAGCTTTCCTGTCTTTTCCAGATTGTGTGCCTTCATCTTGTCCGGTGGTAATCCCGGCTTTTCCATCCAACTGTTTTTTTGAAACGGCATTGCACTCTATGACATAGGCACGTAAACGGAGAATCTGCTGCCTTGTCCGCTCGTCATCATGGTTGAATATAGGAATAATCCTGTCTGACTGATAAGGGGCACGTTCTTTCTCCGGAGTCAGATTCAGTTCGTTTGCAATGGTTTCCGCATCATACATCGAAGAGTAATAGCAGTTTCCATGCTTGAAAAGAACAATCGCTTCCGGTTGTTCCTCTTTAAGCTGTTTGTATCGTTCATATTGGGATTCAGGAATATCTTTTATGGAAAAATCGTTCCTTACCGGATTGTCGACGGCCGCCTTTTCCGTCTGCTTCTGGTCCGTGTCTGCGGACGCTTTCTCACCCGTCGTCTGTTCCTGTGCCAGTCCTTTCCGAAGAACGTCCGCAAAGAGGGTGGCCGCAAGGTGCTTCTTGTACTTTACGGGGTCGTCGGCCACCCACATCCGTTGCCATTGCTGCGGGGTCACACTGCGCGGCGGCAACTTCTCCCCGTTGATGGTGACGGCGCATTGTATGCCGCCCGTCCGGGTCTTGTACACGGACACACGCTCGATTTGGTTCAAGTCGATGCCCTCCTCATGAGTGGAGAACAGGTCTGCCTTGAGTTCCGGACGGCTTTCGGCCAGGAGGTAATACTTGCTGGCCAATTCGCCACGCACGGCGGAGATGTTCTGCATGGCCTGTTTCAGGGTCGTGAAGAAACGGTTGAGGTCGTCCTTGTCGGGATAGACGCTGTACCCCGCCTTGCCTTCCGGCTTGATGTACAAGGCCCAGCGTTTTTCGTCATCCTGTATCATCTGCACCTGCTCGAAGCGTACCTGGCCGGCGCGTTTCAGGGCTTCGGACACGTCTAAGGTGGAAAGGGTTTCCATCGACCAGTTCCGCAGCTTGGCCACCGAGACCTGCTTGCCTTCAAAGGTCAGGTCGTCAGGATGGTAGCCCCATGCGCCGTCCGGGTTGTAGAACGCCACGTTTTCGATGCCCTCCTTGCCCAGTATGTTCCGTATGCGCTGTTTTGACATGCCCGGCACTTCGTTCTCCGCTTCCGGCGAGGCTCCTGCGGGGAGGATGACATCGGCACTTTTCCCGTTATTGTCCCTGACCACCACGAAAGTCTTTTTTTCCTTGTCGGGATGCTTGGCTATCTCGTCAGCGATGAAATGGTACAAAGGCTGTTCCTTTTCCAACTTGGCGGTTTCACGCCGGTTGCGGTGCGTGGCGTATTCGATTTTCTCGCCGCGTTCCGCCTTGTGTATCACGTCAAGGGCGTTGTTCACGTCGCTCTCGATGATGTCAATAAGCTGCGGGTTCTCTTTCAGTTCCCTCGTCCAATAGTCGGTCAGGGCCATGCTGTCGCTTCTCAGACGGGCGGGCAGGCCCAACTCCAGCATCTTGAGGCCGGAGGCCAGTTCCACGATGAGCCGTTCCTGCCTGACCGCTTCTTCGGACGGGGCTTTTCCGTCTTTCATCACCATGCCCTCGCGGGCCAGCCGTTGCTGGTGGCCGGTGGCGCTCACCACTTGCCGGAAAACCTCCTGCACGTAGTCGTGGTAATGCTCGAAGTCCTTTTGGCGCGGCACATAGACGGCATCCCTCGTGCTGTCGTAATGGGCCACGCCGCTGCCGTCCATGCGGACAGGTACCAGATTGTCGCGCATTTTCAGCAGGAAGTCGTTGATGCGTATGTGCAGTTTGCGGTCGTCGTTTTCCCCGTAGCCGCGTTCCCTGGTGCCACCGTCCCTTTTCAACAGGCCTTCATAGGCTTGCACATCCACCATAGGCAAAAGGGTCTGGTCAATGTTGAACACGGTACGGACTTCCCGGTTGTGGATGCCCTTGTAGCGTTCCTGCTCGCTTTTCTCCAGTTGCAGGTAGGTTTGGCGGCCTATCACGTCCTCCGGGTTGTTGCGGTTCACGTACCTGTTCCAGTTGTAGAACAGGAAAGGCGCACCTTTCTCGTGTTCGCGCACCGGCTCCCCGCGTTGCTTCGCTTCGGCGAAGAGGGTGAAGAGGTTGGTCTTGCATCCTTTCGCGTCAGAGTCGAGTGCCATGACCAAGGCGTTGAAGGGGCTTATAGACACTCCATTGGGATAAAACCTCGGTCGGGTCTTGCCCGACGGGTTGAGCCAGTATCTACCGGCCTCTCCTGCACCGTTGATGGCTTGTATCAGCAGTCCGGCCTGTTTCTGTGCCGCGTTCTTTTCGATGGATGATTTTTCGTTCATATATCAATGTTTTTTAGATGTGTCCTTATTGGATGCCGCGCGTGCGGTGTATGCTTGGATTTTCAGTTTGCTCGTAGTTCTGTTCCGCCATCTGCCGCATCCGGTCGTAGCGTTTCAGTACGGCGTTGGCCAGCGTGTTCAGCGGCAAGGCCCCGGCACGGTAGGCATCGGCCACCGTATCTGTCAGTTGGATGGTACAGGGTATCTTGTCGATGGTGGCCACAAGGGTGTTCCCTTGCAGCGCGGGATGGTTGATGCGTGCATCCAACGGCTCGTCGGGATAGGTCTTGTAACGGGCCTGCAGGGGGTGTTCTTCCTGTCTGCCACGTTCCAGTGCCTCATGCCCGGCTTTGTTCAGCAGGTTCAGGCCGCCTACACCGATAAGCAACATCTTCAGCAACGGGTTCTTGACGAACAGCCCGGCGATGATGGAGGCTATCGGAACGAGATTGTCCTTCAGCCCCAGCGATTTTGTCTTTCCCGTGAATATGCCCACGAGCAGGTCTGGCAGCATGGCCAGCACGTAACCGAGATTCTGCCCGATGTCACCCATGCCGTTCAGGCCGAAGTTGGCCAACAAGCCTTCCCAGCCGTTTTCATTGGTGGCCGTGGCACGGTTTTCCGACTGTTCCGTGCCATCGCCGGATGGCCGTGTTTCCTCTTGCCCGGCGGCATTTTCTGCTTCTTTCTTTCGCTTTTCTTCCTGTGCTGCCTCGGCGGCTTCCCGTTTGGCCCGTTCCGCCTCCAGCTTCGCTTTCTCTTCCAGGTAGGCTTCCTCCTGTCCCGGAGCGACAATCAAAGGCACGTCCTTGTATTTCTCGTCCCGTTTATACTCGCCCAGGCCGGTAAACGGCTTGAAGGGGAAAGTTTGGTTGCTTTGTTTATCACATCCCATAAATCCAAAGTCAAAGTCCACAATAGGTATCTTGTTGGCCAGCTTTTCGTTGGTGCCGGTGATGTAGGCGTCCTTATGCGGCTGCAGTTGTTTCTTTTCTTCCCTGATGTCGTCGAATACGTTGGCCTTGCTGCCGAACACGCCTTCGCTGATGCTCGTTTCCATGTCGTCCGTGGTAGGTATGGCTTCTTTTTTCCCGTTTACATGGTTGGCCACGGCGGTCATGCCGGCATCGAATCCTATAAGGCGGAGGAAAGACGTCCATGAGCCTGCGCCGCCCATCGCCAAAACGTCCGCTGCTGTTCCCAAAGTCCATCCGGCGCCTTGTTCGGCCTTGGTAGGCTTGTAGGCGGCTTCCCCCCGCGCTTCTATTTCCGCAGCCAGCGGTGAGCGGTTCAGGCTTTGCGCCATGCCGAACAGGCTGGTCTTGGCGGCTTTGCGGAGGATATAGTCCGCCGATGACTTGGGCATACCGTCTTTCACCAGCTTGTCTATCATCCGTTGTTCCACCCGGTAGCCCACGTAGGCATAGGCCAGGTCGCAGCCGATACGTGCCGAGCACTCGTCGTACTGTTCCCGTCCGATTTCCTCCACGACGGCATGACGCCATTCACCGGCGAGCAAGGACAAATCCTGTTGGAGTTTCCGGGAGCCGAGGATGCGTTGGCGGCACATCTCCACGTAATCCTCCGTGGTCTTTGAGTTCCATTCCCCCGTCACCTTGAGCAACTGGTAAGAGTCGCTTCCGGGCATCTGCGAGGAAGCCATGAAGCTGAGTATGCCTGCCGCGCTGCACGAATAGTCGCGCATCTCTTCCGCCTGCCTGCGCCCGAGTTCCTTGCGGACATCCTCCATGACGGGGGCGAGGTGGAAGTTGAAATAGTCCTGTAACAGCCATTCAACCCCGGCAAAACGCTGTATGTCTTTTATCTTGCCCATCCGGTTATTGCTGATTCTTCATTCTTGATTTTTAATTCTTAATTCTTCATTGAGATTAGTTGTTCCCTGGTCTGCTCGATGGCCCGGTGATAGACTTCCATCTGATGCGGAAAATGCTCTTCCAGCCATCCGTCCTTGTCAATCCGGTCGTGCAGGAACAGGATGGCCGCCTGCCGGGTGATTTCCACCGAAGGCTCGCCCTCTTCCCGGTTGTTGAACCATGCCTTGGTCCACCAACGGACACCGGCCCTGTCGGGATAGACGCTGACGATTCTCGGTATGTCGAAGTGCTGTACGTCGATGTCCAGTCCGGCCAGCGGGTCGATGGTACCGTCCGCCGCTAAGGCCTGTTCACGGACTTTTTTTTTACTTCGTCATCCGCCGTGGAGAGGAACACGCCCAGCCTTGAGGCGAGGTAGTCCAGGAAGTCGGCTATCAGCAGTTCCTGTACCTTGCAGGCCAGTGGCAGGGCGCGGCGTCCAATGCCGAGCGGGTTGTACATGGACGGTACTGCCTCGAAAAAGTAATTCCGTGCGGCTGCCTGGGTGAAGAGGTTGCGGAGCGACTGCTCCGTCCGCTGCGGCGATGCGTACAGGCCATGGCGCAGGTCATTCAGGTAACGGGGCAGGAAGCGGAGCATCAGCGCCTCTATCTCCTGCCGGTCTTTGTCATAGCGTGTCCGGATGCCGGGAGCTTCCATGTCTTCCTGTATCTGACCGTCCGAAAGGCCGACGGCTTTCAGGTTGCCGTACAGCATGGTCAGGAACTCCAGCGGGTCAAGTTCCTCCCCGTCGAACGTCACTTCCATGTGCAGCAGGCGGCCGCTGAGCGCCACCGGCTCCCCGGCTTGGACAGACTGACCGAAACCGGCGTACACGTTGGCCAGGTGGCCGTAGGTCACTTCGTACTTGCCATAACGGAGGGTCTGGCAGATGCCGTGCGTCCGGTCGCTGCCGACGGCTGTCACCGTGCCGCTGGCCACGGCGGCCAGCAGGCGGTGGCTGGCGGGAAAGTCGATGCCGTGGTGGAAGAACTTTTCACCGGTGACGGGATGCGTCTGTTCCCCGTAGCCCAGGGAGAGCGTCACGTCCTTATCCGTTTCCTCAAAGGGCATGCAATATCCGCTGGGGGAACGCAATATCATTTCTACGGTATATTCCATTGTCGTATGTATGTTGTTGTCTTGTCTTATCTTCTCATTCCTGTGGACTGTCCTTGGTTTTCCTCCTGTCCGTCTTCCCGGGATTGGGCGGTTCCGGCCCTTGACTCTCTGCCCTGCCGGCGCACGTTGGAGTTGTTGCCGATGAGCATCAGGCCGAGCAGCAGCCCGGCGATTTTTCCCAGCCAGCCGGTGCGTCCGAAAACGAGGTAGGCTGCGGCAACCAGCCCGGCGAGGCTCAGACCGGACACATTGCCTTTGGCGAGATTGCCGAAAAAACTGCCGAACATGTCCAGTGCGTTACCGCTGAAGATTCCTTGGAAAAAGTTGCCGATCCCGTTCCATCGGTCGGCGGTCTCGCTTACGGAGTCCATCGTTTCCCCGGCTTTCTCCTTTATGTCGCCCACGCTTTCCACGACCGTGTCCGTGGCGCTTTCGCCTATCACCGCGTCACTGACAATCCGTGCCACGCTCTTGTCTGTGGTGAGCTTTTCCCATGCCACGTAACCGGCCGCGCCTCCCACGGCCGCGCTCTTCATGGCCTGCCCGGCTCCGCGCAGGGTCTGCGAAGGGTGCAGGACGGCATGGCCTGCCGATTTGCCGGCCTGTCCGGTGGCTTTCCCGAGGCTGCGTGCCGCCGTGCTTCCGTATTTAAGTAAACTGCTCCAAAAACTCATGTCCTTAATTATTTATTATGTGGTATGCTTAAAATCCCTTATATCCGTTCCGCTTCCACCGTTGCATGGCGGCGCGGGCTATCTCTTTCTTGTCGGCCATAGGCCGTGAACCTTCGTCTATCTCCGCCCAGATGTCACCAAGCGTGGTGTATTTCACTGCCTTGGTCAGCCGCCGGATTTTCCGGTTCATCTGTTTCAATTTCGGGCGAATGCCGAAAACGGTCTCCATCCGTTCCTTTTCCGTCATCTTGCTGTCGCCCATGCAGACGGTGCGGATGTCGTTCACGATTTCCACGCCGCCGAGTATGACCTCCCTGTAGATCTTGTTACGTCGCGTGGAAAGGGCCACGGCAAGGGCGTTGCCCGGTGATTCACCCAACTGCCGGGAAAAGTCACCCAAGTTGTCGCACAGGGCGGTCACTTCGTGGTAGAAGCCGTAGATTTCCGCCGCGTAGCTGATGACGGAGCGGAACGAGTCCAGGTAGTCGTTGAACTCCCGCTGCAGGTCTGCCGTGGCCTTCACTTCCTCTTTGGTCCAGATATGCCCGGTCGTTTGCAGGAGCATCACTTTCTCCTGGTTCTTCAATGACTTTTCCGCCTTGTCGGTATAGACCAGTATCATTCCTGCGAGGGTCGGGTCAATCTGCGCGCGGGCCTCGTTCCAGCCGGAAAAGGCGATGAGGACGGCGGTAAACAGGATGTACAATCTCTTTTCCATGATGCGTTCCTCCTATCGGCCTGCCGTGAGGGCAGCCCTCCGCCAACGTTCTATGGCCATAGAGGCCACTTCCCCGTAACTGCGGTCGAGCATTCCGGCGGTGGTGTTGTTCCATACGTCCGTCAGGGTGTAGTAGCGTATGCTCAGGTGGAGCAGGTGCAATTTTTTTCCGAACAGTTCCAGCCTATCATTGAGTGCCCACAGGGTCTTGGAGCGTTCCGCGCCGGTGAGCATGTTCTCCGGGCCGCCCTTGGCCACCGCGTCCTTCAGCAGGGTGAACACGGACACCAGTTCCGTGGCGGTTTCCATATACAGGTTGTTCATGCTCAGCGTGGCCGCGATGCCTTGCGGATTGTCGCTGACGGCCTTACGCAACTTGCCCAGCGTGATGAAGATGCGCACACCGTCGTTGTAGAGGTGGGTGCAGGCCTTGAGCGAGGAGGCATAGCCGCTGGCGGTTTTCAGGTAGTTGTTATATTTCTCCTGCCAGCCGTGTATCTGGTTGAACTCGGCGGCGATGGTGTTCTGCAGCATGGCCGTCTGGGTCTGCCCCTTTATCTGGCTTTCCATCTGCCCGTCTATCAGTTCGTTGCCCTCGGCCAGCGCCATCCATTCCAGCGGGTTGGCGGTGACTATCTGCGCGCGGCCTTTCATCCCCGTGCAGGCGAGGACGGCAAGCAGGAACAGCATGTTAATGGTTCGCGATTTCATAAATGCCTTTCTTTTGTCTGTTGTATTCCACCCTTTCGCGGATGGTGCGCACGATGTCCGAATCCTGCCGGATGCCGGTCAGGTCCTGCCAGGGCGTATTCCTGTCCGTGGAATAGACACGGACGGTCTTCAGCCCGAAAATCTGTTGCATCAGCGTCTGGTGCTCGTGGAAATCCACCACGCGGTACAGTTCCATGTAGTCCACCTTGCGCAGGAACACGCCCCGCTCGCAGACAAGCTGTTCGCCGCCGATGCGGTAACGGATGCGCCTGAAGTAGATGAAACGGTAGAGCAGGCACAGGCACAGCAGCAGCGACACGGCCAGTGCCAAGCCGGACAACGGCTTTTCCATGCCGCCGTAGGCCAGCCCCACGGGGCAAAGCAACAGCAGGGGCAGTTCGTCTATGGCAAACTGTGCCGGGTGCGGCTGCAGGACGATAGTCGGGAAGTAAGGTATGTATGCTGACTGGTTCATCGGTGGAATCCTGTGGGTCGTTTCTGTTCGTTTTCGTTGTTCACATCCTGTCTTTGGCGGACGGCTTCTTCCTGCTTCCGTAGTTTCAGGAGTTGGTCGTTCCAGTCCTTGCAGGCATAAAGCGGCTCTTCGCGGACGGATTGAGTGTCATTCCTTTCGTCCAGACCGAGAAATTCCGACAGCCCTTTCTTGAAATCCTTGTAGTACCCGTTCATGGCCTCCGTCTGTTCCCTAATGTCGTCCGGGTGGCTCAGTCCGCCCGAACGCATGACCGACGTTTCTTCCCACGCCGCTTCGTATTTCCCGTAGGCGGCGCGCACTCCGTCGGGCAGCAGGTCTGCGTCGCCTTTGTCGATGCTGCCTCCTTCGGGTATGGAATCAAGGTAAGGCTTCCGTTCCGGGGTCGGTTCGATGTCCGAGCGTACCGCATGGCGGATTTCCTTTTTCAGGTTCTCCGCGAACTCCTTGCCTGCGGAATCCGTGTCGAAGCAGATGTGGTGTACGGCAGAGCGGCTGTGCGAGATGACACTGCGCATCTGTCCGACGGTCGGGTTGCCGCCCGTGGAGACGAACACTGCCTTTCTCAGTTCCCTGTCTTCTTTTTGATGGAGCTGGTAGTAGGCCATCGCGTCGTAGGCGCTTTCAAACCAATAGACGCGCGTGGCGGAGGACAGCGGCGTTTCGGCCGGGCTGGCTATCCAAAGTCCTTCCGACGAGTTGCTGCCCTCGGCTTTTCCCTTGTAGCCGCCGCTGCCGTCCAGCCTTGGCCGCCCGCGTTCTTCCAGCCCTACCGTTCCTTCCTTGCCGGGCAAGGACATGGGAAAGGCGAGGTTGGAAAAGGTCAGACCGTCCGCACGGTGTTTGGTGGCCAGGCAGAAATGCCTGTGGAACGCATACTGCGTGTAGAGGTCGATGCCGCGGAACTTGAAATAAGGATAGAACTTCTTTTGGGTTTCCCTCTCTTGCGGATTGAAACGGTGGATGTCGTAGTCGTCCATCGAGAAGGGCTTGCTTTCCTTGAGCGGCTGCAGGACCCTCGTGGCGCGGGCGTCCGTGAAATGGTGCAGCAGGCGGTTGCATACCAAGTTGACCAGCCGGTCGGGCGACATTCCGCCCCGATAGTCGGAGAAGTATTGCGGATGTTCCTTGATGAAGGAGATGACATTGTACACCCTCTGTTCAGGCGGTTGGAAACAGCCGGTTCCATTGGCCGTGACGATGAACTTGTCGCCACGGACACGCCTGCCGTCTCCGTCCACGCGGACGTAGCTGGGATAGCGCAGGCCGTCGCGCCGGTTCAGGCGGTAGCCCGCGTCCTTCAACACGTCCTGTATATCTATCCGACGCAGGAAATCATCGTAGGTAAGGTCACCTTCTCGCATTGCTCTTATCGTTTATCCAGTTGTATCTCTTGTTTATCTGCCGTTGCCTAAGTGCATGTCCCTGTGTTCCGCGTTCATGGCCGCCTCGAAGTTCCTTGCCGCCACGTCCATCGGGGTGTCCACGCCCGGCTTGAAGTACGGACGTGGAGGGGGCGGTCCGAAACGGTCGGCGAACACGACCGGGGCGTGGTGTGGAGGATGGTGCGCGTCATGGGCCAGACCGCCAATCACGGCTGCTCCGGCCAGCAGGGCACCGCCGATTTTCGCACCCAGCCCGGTACGGCTCTTCATGTCAACCTCGCCGAATATCTTGGAAAACAGCTTCATGCGGTGGTAGTCGTCCACGGCAAGGAACTTGTCGTAGTCTTTTTGGGTAATCTCGTGGCTCACCCGTTCACCGTCGATGACGGCGGTCATGCGGTATTTGCCTTCTGCTTCGGAGGGTTCCACGCGGATTTCACCCACGCTGACCTCCCTGCCGTGCCTCCCTTCCCTGAACCATCCCTTGTCTTCATTGAGGTAGGCCAGGTCATCCCCATATACGGACGCACCTTCGCGGGGCGTTTCCGCTTCCACGGAATACCCGTCAAGGGCTTGTGCCGGTTGTATCCTCGTTTCAACCTCCGTTTCCTGTGCTTGGGCCGCGTCTATTTCCTGCCGCACTTCCGGGCGCAGGTCGATGGCGATGCGTTCCTTGCCGTTCAGCGTTTCCATCGTGACGGCGGAGGCGAAGTCGGATTGGATGATGCCGTTCAGCGTTTCCAGCCTTTGTTCCAAGGAATGTTCCTTTAGGGAATTGGAGGTCAGCACGGCCAGTTCCTCGTCGGTCAGGTCGTACACCATGTCTGCCGCCACCTTGTCGGATTGTACGGTCAGGATCTTCCGTTCCTGGTCGATAAGGAGGCCGTGCGAGGCCAGGCATTCCTGCCATTTCTCGTTGGAGAAATACACGGGCGATGTTATCAGTTCCTTGTAAGGCTTGGCCGGCTCCGGGCTTCTCGGCACGGTGTGGACGGGAGTGATGACGGCCTCCAGGTCTTGCAGCACGTCCTGGCTGGCCGGTACGGAGGAACGGACTTGGCCTTTGTAGTAAAAGCCGTAGCCGCCCGATTGCAGTTCGCCGGGTTTCAGCCGTCCGTCGGGACGCTCGGCCACCATCGGCGCGCCGGGATAGAACAAGGCACCGCCCACACGGCGCAGGTGCCAGCCTCCCTGTTGCCTTGGTGTCCAGCCTAAGAAGGCGGGATGCCAGCCGAGCCGTCCGTATTCCCCTGCACCGATGCGGTAGCCGTGAAGACCTATCGCCACCCGTCCGTTGGCGTTGCGTGCGTGTACGAAGTTACGGGGCAGGTAGAAGTCGCCGTCCACAATCTCGGTAAAGGTGTTGTAGGCTTTCTTGTTGGCGTAGTTCGTACCCCAGTCGGTCAGGGCCGACACTTGCCTGTCCGTGAGTGGATAGGACAAGAGCGGGGAGTCGTGTCCTTGTACCAGTAGCTTGTAGCTGCCGCCGTCCATGACGACATGGGCCTGCATCCCGTTACGCAGCAGGATGTCGCGCAGTTCGGGTTGCAGGTCCGTAGCCCTGGGGTTGGTGTTCTTTCTGATGGCCATAGTCGTAATCTGTCAAGGGTTATGCGTCGCCGCTTTCCAAGGCGGCTTCCAGTTGTGCGTCTTTATGATGGACGAATTGTTCCGCGCTCTCGTCATTGGCCGGAAGGGAGTGTTGTTCGCAATAGGCGGCATATTCCTCCTGCCACTCGTGGCTGTGATGGTTCACATAGTCCAGCCAGCCGTATTCGCCGTCCTGCATCTTTTCGATGAGGATGTCTTCAGAATAAAAACTTGTCGTTTCCATAGGCCTGTTTTATTTGCGGAGGGAGGCGGCATGGCGTTCCGCGCTTTTCTTCTGTTCGTTCCAGAGTTCTTCGGTGTATTGTTCTTCCGGCACATAGTCCAGGTTGCCGTCCTCGTCCGTCACCCAGCAGCCGTAACAGCCGAAGGTGTACTTGTCCCATTCGCGCTTGCCCTGTTCTTTCCATTTCCGGCTGTCGCCCTCGCAGAAGCGCAGGCCGGTGCTGTCATTCAGGTCGATGCCCACAGTGATGGTTTCATCGTCCACGAGGAAAGTCAAGGGCTCCCCGTTCTGTATGCTGCGGATCTCGGCGGAGCCAAGGCGCATTTCGTCCGACAGCACCTGCAGGTTGCGGCCGATGACGGGAGTGGCCACGGACATTACCTGCCTGGTTCCGGGGTCTATCTGTACGAACATCTTTTGACGGCCTTCCGCCGTTTCCACATGGGCAAGGATGGCCTTGCCCTCCATCAGTTGCTTTTGCTGTTCCTCATTGTACTGTTCCAACGGTGAGGTTTCCAGCACGGGATAGAATACCACGTCCACCTTGCCGTCGTCCAGCCGGACAAGGGCGAAGCGGGTGCGGCTCTTGATGGTCTGGCCGTCCTCGTCCGACACCCGGATGGGCAGCACGGGCGAGCGTCTGCCGCGTCCGATGTCCTCCAAGGCGAACAGGGGCAGGTCTTCTATCATCTCACGGGTCAGTCCGAACTGTCCGAGTACCTTGTATGGTACTTCTTGCTCTTCAAATCGTACTTGTTTCATACTTATAAAATATAATTTGAATCATACTCCGACAAAGGTATGCCTATTCTTTTATAATCCGTTGTTTTTGGGTTTAACGCGGTTTTGTTTTAGGTTAGTTTATATTTTGAGTATGATTTTATTGCATTTTCATACTCAAACTTTATTTAATGTTATATCTTCTGTGTCCGGAGCCGTTTTTTTTCGTCAGGCTGTGGAGTTATACTTACTTTTGCAGGCATGAAAAGATGGATGATGATGTTGATAGGGGGATGCGTCATGCTCCCGTCGGCTGTAAGGGCGCAGTTTCATACGGTTCGTTATGACCATGGTCATTGCAGGCTGAAAGTGGTGGAAGCCGCTTCCGAAAATGCAGGAAGCAAGGTTGCGGAGAACAAACCGGACGCGATGAACGCAAAAGCGGCTGCACCATCCACATCGGATGATACAGCCGCCAAACGGAAAGAGTGGATAGGTCGCTACATGAGCGTGTCCTATCCACTCCGTAAAATCAAGGTAAATTCTCCCTACGGTGTACGCCGTGACCCGTTCACGGGAAAGAAGTCCAAGCACAACGGCATCGACCTGTATGCACGTAACGACGAGGTGTTTGCCATGCTGGACGGGCAGGTCTTCAAGACAGGGCAGGACAAACGGTCGGGTAAGTATGTTGTCCTGCGCCACGGTGACTATACCGTCAGTTATTGCCACCTCTCGCGCATTTTGACGGTCAAGGGCGCATCCGTGCGTCCGGGCGAAGTGGTCGGCATAACCGGTTCAACGGGAAGAAGTACGGGCGAACACCTGCACATCACCGTCCACTACCGTAAGAAATACGTCAATCCCCTTGTTTTATTAAATGCTATTCGTGAGATAAAAACTACAACATACAACTATATTATTATGAAATGAATCTATTAAATATCATTGGACCGTGCATTTGTGATTATTTAGCTGAAAGTTTTTTATCTCTTAGGATTTTGTCTAAGAAAATCTTAGGCTTCCATCCATCTATCATTCTATCTACGACAAATTGGTCTAATGCAGAAATAGCTGTACCGATGCCAGGTATAAAACCTACAGCAGTAGTGACACCGAAACGTATTCCTTTGGTGATTCCTTTTTGACTCAGTCTGTCTTCACATTCGTTATAAAATTCGCCTGTTAATTTGGCATCTTCTGGCAATCCGGACAACCAGTCTCTAAATTTTCTGCTATTGTTATCGTTTAATTTGTCTAACAAATCAGTTGACGATATGATTTTTCTTGTAAAAGCTTTACCCAACGATAAAAAACCATATGAGAATGCTTCACCAAAATGTTCAATATTTCGATAGCTATTATTAGCTCTTTCTATATTTGTATTTAATCTTACTTTATAAATTTCCGTATAGCGTGGATCAGCAACAAGCTCACTCTTCATACAGGACGCATTATAACAATCAAGACAAGTCTCCCCAATAGATAATAACAACCCTTCATATCCAAATTTATGATTATATCCTTGTTTTTGCAAAATTTGATTTAATTGAGGTGTATCCAAATTACTTTCAATTTGGTAAAATCCTTCAAAATTTTTATTGGGCTTAGCTGATATTTCTATATTTTCATATGGATTTATATATGTAGGGAAATACTGTTTAAGATATGCCTCAGTGGCATTTTTTAGGAACTGAACATCATCCATATCTTGAAACAATTTGTCATTCACAAAAGATGGATATTTATATACAGATAAATGTTTTGCAAAAGAATCTGCAAATTTACTATTCCCTTCTCTATTTTCTGGTTCTATTTTATGATGAAATTCATACAGCATTTGATGTGTGCTAAAATTTTGACTAAACAATCCAATACTATATGAATTTCCTGTAAATCCAGCCCCAACGTGCTGGCAACATGGATGCAGAATTATTCTCTTACTTTTAACTAATTCCAATAAAACTTCTTCTCCAAATGCAGATAGAAGTTGGGACAATTCTATATGAGAAATAATGATATGCACTTCTTGATAATAAAGCATCATATCTACAAGATTCTCAATGTTTAATACATGATTACCTCCAATTTTTAATTGAGGTTTTATAAGAATTCTTTCAAACATATTCTTTGTCCTTAATAAGTTGCAAGTTAATTCAATACTATCCAATATCCCGTGTTTTCATCTCCTACACGTTGGATTCTTTTTTCCGTCTTCAGTTTCTCTATATCGCGCGATATAGTACGCGAAGAAACATTCAACAATTCGGCTAACTTTGAAACCGAATAGTTCTTATTCTGCTTGACTAATTTAATAATGGAATCTCTACGGGCATTGGCAGCAGCAATTTGAGTTTTGATACCACCACTGACATCACCACTGACATCACCACTGACATCACCACTGACATCACCACTGACATTCTTATTGTATTCCTCATTTTCAGGTATATATTCTGCATTCCGCACAACAACTTTGAACGTGGTAATGTCGTCCAAGACAAATTGCGCGGAGGTGTTGCCGTTCTCGGTCAGTACATCTTGCACCATGTTAATGCCACGTCCGAACTTGTTGACATACCCCAATGTCTTCATGGCTTCGGCCACTACCGGATTGCGATAATCGTTTTCATTGGGGAAATTCTCAATACGGGCCTTGCCATATAAGTTGCCGGGGTTGTCTATTTCGATGCGGTCTGCATACTCGTAAAACTTTGTTGGGGCATTGCTCCCTTCGTATGAGCGGTGCATGACTGAGTTCATAAGCAACTCACGTATGGCTATATAAGGGTAGTTTATCCGTTCTTCTTCCCGCAAGGCTGATACAAGAACGGGACGTTTGGCTTCAATGGTGTATTTGACAAAAGAATCCAATTCTTTCAGCATTTGTATCAGGTTGCCAGAAAAACGGTTTTCTTTGACCACTTTGGCTGCTCTGTTCAAACCTTCAAAACGCACATACTGGATATAAGCGCCAAAGATATATGGCTGTGGATTATGCCCGAGCAACAACATTCCGGCATTGGTCGGACAGTTATAGTTTCGGTCGAACAATCGCAATGAAGCCAGTTGCTGCACTACATCCCTCTTGTCGTCTTTCAATATCTCCGGGGAGATGGCTTTGGGGAGATATTCGCTTTGGAACAAGGGTATGTCCAAATCGTCTAATGTGGCACCAAAGCATGGCTTGGTATCAAACGTGCTGATATGGAATTGCCGTTTTTCCGTAAGTATCCGTTCTTCTTCCTCATTGGCTACCGCTTTTCTGGCTCCTATGCGTATCCACGTCTTTCCTTTGTATCTTACAGGAGGCATAAGGCTGGGCTGCACTTCCACAACAGCCACATCTCCGTCCGGGAAGTTTTCTTTATACACCATTAAGGCTGGCTGTGGAAGGATATTGCCGTCTGAACGGAGTCCGGCGAGGTTGCGCAACAATTCGTCCGTCACTTTCAATCCGTTCAGCGAACCGTCATCATTGGCTCCGATAAACAGGTAGCCGGGCTGGTTACTGTTCCGTATGTCATTGGCAAACGCGCATACGGCTTGGGCGAACTTGTCCGTGTTTGAGGTAGAGATAGTGCGTTCTACACGTTCATTCTCTATATCGTTAAGGAGATTTCTTATATCTGTTTTTGCCAACATAATATGCTATTTTATGCAAAGGTATAAAAAGTTTGGGACATTTTGGTGCAATATACTATAAACCAGATGGATTATCTCTATTATCGTATTTGTATATGCCTCCCTTGTTGCACATTTGCTTAACCATCGAATTGGCTTTCACCGCCGTCCATTGACTTCCTCGTGCAAATTTAAGGCTGTAGCGAACCTGCAAGGCGCGTCATTCCTTTGCGCTTAACAACCATCAGTTCACAGGCTCTTTAAACTTGTCAACACAAACGAACCTCCTATGGCTTTTCCGCTTCCTCCTTGCCTTGTTCCCTCATTTTGCTTTACCCGCCGCACGTAAAATCAAATCCCGACGGACCTAGCAGCACCTCCGAAGTTAGGGAAAAACAAACAATAAAATCATATAAAGTATAGAAACGGTTTATAGCATTGAAGGATGTCTGAAAGAGGTTATCGACAATGAAAACGCTGAAATTTTGCCGAATGGCTTGCTTGGCAGGAAAGAGCATGGACGCGTACACATGGATTTGGTGGTGATTGAGCCACGAAGATAATAAGATGGACGGGAAAGAAAGTGTCCCTTGTACACCTTTCCCGTCCATAACGTAGGCGGTCGCGTCATGCGCCTTCCGACAGGATAGCACTGATGCTTTTTTCTCGTACCAGATAAGTAGTCTGGTTTTCTGTACCAGTTCAGACGGGGTTTCACAATGTTTTTTCCATAGTTCAGCTTCAGCACCATAGATGAATATGACACCAAGTGATGATGCCACAAACGTGTCACCCTTATGTTGTTTTTTTAACTATATTTATTGTTGAGAACTATAAGCGGAAAAATATTAAATATAACAATCTTGCATTTTTAATATTGTAATATGTATTAAATTATTAACGATTTATAGAAATTTATGATGTTGTTTAAAAATAAATGTGTAAATTTACGGCGACTAACGGGTGTACAATATGAATACTCCCATTCTTGAAGAACATTATGCCAACTTGGTGTCTACCATCGCTTGGATATTTCTCTGACTTGTGCTCAACCAAGCGTGGTTTGAAGGCACTTACCTAAACATTATCAAATTTTAAAATAGTTTTCTATGAAAAAGCTTTTACTTTTTCTGCTTGGCGTCGCAGCCTTGCCTTTATACGCCCAGTCGCCCGGCGGCGTAAACGGTGCAGACTTATGGTACAAGGCCGTGCCCGCCACATCAAACCTTCAGGGGCTTTACCGCTGGCAGGACTTCTCCGGCGATTCCGTGGCTTTAACCCTGCGGGGACTTTCAAGCCAGGGTAACACCGAGTTCACACAGTCGCGCGCCCTCCTTCACACGTTCAACTTCCATCCGGCGTTCAGCCTTTCCGAAGGCCTGTTCGGAAAGGTAGCCCGAATGAAATACTCAAACCTTTCGCAGGCGACGGTCATAGGAGTGTTCGCGCCCCTGCCCGATACGGAAGGAACGGACATGCTGCTGTACGGCATGGGAGGCCGCGAAGGGGCCGGCACCGTGTTTACGAAGGACAAGGCCGTCCGTGTCCAGGGCACGGAGCCGCTCGACTACGGCAGCGAGACAGGCGAAGACCTGCTTTATGCTTCCACGGACTCGCTTCCGGCCGACGGTTTCCGCGAGACATCCCCGCGCATAGCCACATACCTCAAGGCCGACAGGCCAAGCTTCAGCGTATGGGGTGAGGCGTCCGACGCGGCAATATCTTTCGGCACTACATACAGTGCGGCCAACCCGGACTTCGGCACAATGTTCGACGAGTCTGCCTTCGGCAACGAAGAGTTCGACGGATACACGCCCGAATTCATCGTCTACAGCCGTTACCTCACCCCGCTGGAAAGACGGCGTGCGGAAAGCTACCTTGCCGTCAAGTACGGCATCACGCTCGACGGCTCGTATCTTGACAGCGACGGCAACCTGCTGTGGGACAGGGACGAAGCCCCTGCGTACCACAACCGCGTCGCGGCATACGGGAACGACGCCGCCGGAGGGCTGGAACAGCCGATGTCGGCGACATCATACGAGGAAGCGCCGAATTTCTCGGCACTGAAGGAAAACGACAGCTATCACCGGTCCAACTCATACAACCTCCCGTCCTCCGCCCGACTGTTGGTCATGGGCCGCGAGTACGGCAACGCCATGCCCGACAAGGGCTACGTGTTCTGGGGCGACGACGACGCGCCCACCACCACGTACACATCACCGGCCGACACCCTGTGGCACATCATGAACCGCACGTGGCTCGTGAAGACCAACGTCCAGTCCACGGCGGACAGCCTTGCGACCCGATGGACCGGGAACGGCCTCGAAGTGTCGAGAGACGGTTTTCTCGACGACATAACGCAGGAAACCGCTACCGCCGGTGCTTTCGCGGTGACGCCGGCCATGCCGAAGAACGCCGGCTATATCGAGTTCCAGTGTCCTACAAGCCACCCGACATTCGACGTGGGATTCGCCGAGAGCGGCGGCAGCGAGTGCGCATACGGCTTCCGCTTCGGCAACGACGGTTCCGTGCGGACGATTGCCGGAGGCCAGGTTTCCAACAGGGCCGTGGCGTCTGACGTCAGCGGCAGCACGGTGGCATTGCAAAGGCAGGAAGGAAACCTCTTCCTGCGCATTGACGGTGCCGGCAGCGCTGATTATACAATAGCCATGCCCGACACGGTCGCATCATACAACGGCGTGGTACGGACGGAAACCGCGGAGGAGCCGCTGGCGCTGCATTCCGTCCGCACGGGCGGCATCGGTGACACCGGCAGTCAGGCCGAACTCAGTTACGGCCTCACCGCTTCAAGGGAATTTGAGGACTACTGCCGCAAACGCACGGTAATGCTCATAGACCCGACAGGCGAAGGAGAGTTCGATACGGACAATATTACAATGATAAGATGTTCCAAACCTGACATAGCCAGGGGGAAGACCATGTTCCACAACATATTCTGGGACGCGGACGGCAGCGGCAGCGACGTTTTCACCTTCGCGTACTATGACGGCCTTTCCGTAGAAGCCAAGCCGACCCCGTCGACCTGCGAGAACGGCGCGCCGAAAAACGACGGAAGCATCGAAATCGGCATAGACATCGGAACGCCAGTATACAACTACGTCCTTTCTGTGGACACAGTGGCCGGAAAGGAACACGGCGAGACCATAGCGAGCGGAACCTTCATCGGGGATACGCACAGGATAGACAGCCTCGCACCCGGAACGTACACGCTCACGGTGACCCAGGGTGGAGGAAACGACATATACGGCACCGGCAACCCTCTTTACACTGTTTACTCACACGACACCCGTTCATACCTGTCAGGTGAAATCACGTGGACTATTGCGGAGACCAACTCGAACTACCGCGTGGGGCTTGAGCCGAGCCTTTCCGACGAAATCACTCAGTACGGATTCGACGTACGCGGCGACAGGGCACACATCATATACGACGGCTACACAAGCGCCACACAGTACGTGACGGTCAAGGAAGGTGACGTGCTAAGCGTATCGGTAGGCAACATGCAGGTGGTCTACCGCGTCAACGGGGAGGTGTTCCACCGCGAAGTTATATGGTCCATCCGTGCGTGGCGGTTCTGCATCAAGTACGGAACCGGTGAGACGCACATAACGAACCTCACAGTGAACGGAGAACCCGTGGAGTCCTTCACCACGGAAGGCAGCGTACAAATCGAGACGCCGAAACAGAACACTGTGCAGCTCACAGTCCATGTAGGCAGCGAGTGTGACGAAACCATGCCCAACGGTACGGAGGAAAAGAAAGAACGCCTGGCCGAAGTCAGCCATGACATGGAGCCGGCGGAACAAAGCGAGTTCAGCGTGAACGGGACAGGCGAGGCCACTAGGATATTCAACGCCGCCCTTGAGCGCAACGTGGAAAGCGACGCCGTACTGACCGTATTCGACGTGTCCGGCAAGCTGCTGGTACAGAAAGAGATGCAGGGCGGCACCCGCAAGGCTGCGGACTTCAACGTACCCGGCGCCGGTGTCTACATTGTCAAGGCCCTCACTTCAGACGGCAAGGAATATACAAAGAAGATTATCGCCAAGTAAAACCTAAAAAACAAGAAACGATGAAACGGATACATATAATAACCGCGACGGTATTGGTCCTTGCCGCCGCAGGTTTCGCCGCCTCGCAGAGTTTTCAGGGCGGCCCGTCGGAAAGCACGCCGAAAGCCGCGTTTGCGGAATCAGGTGCGCATGGCCGCCAGGCAGGAGCAGCGGCTTCGGCGGAGACAACGGTGCAAGAAGCAGCCGTCACCGCAGTTTCCAGTACCGCGGCCACGGACACTCCCAAGCCTTCGGCAATGTCATACGCGTCGACACTTCTGCTCGGACACATAGGCGTCCACGACGGCAGGACGTCGGATAATCCGGAAGACAACCTCTTTGAGGTGGTCCTCGGAAATGACATTCCGGAAAACTGCCGGGCTTGGTTGGTTTACGACCTTTACGGGATAAGCTCGTCCGAAGGCGTCAGCAAAAGCCTGAACGACCGTCCGGCCACGGGCGGGTATTTCTCCGTCAAGACGGACGGATGGACTTCCGTAAGGGAGGAAATAGACCCGTCATGGCTCAACGCCGGGGCTAACAGGATAATGTTCACAGCCACTGAAGGATCCCCGGCGTATTCAGTCCGCAACCTGCGCATAGAGACATCAGCCGGCGGGGCCGGCGCGATAACCCTGTCGCAGGCCGCTGTCTCGTACGGAGGCAAGGCATACGTCCACGGTTTCGTCCGCAACGGCGCGGAGGAAGTACGCGCGGGCGGCACTCCGCTGAACGCCAACGGCGGAGAGTTCGAGGGCGTCATACCCGTTGAGGGGACCGGCCTCACCATAACGGCAGTCGGAAGCGACGGCAAGGCCGTTTCAGGACGGTTCGCCGTCACGCCAATGGAGAAGGCCGATTTCAGCCGGGTGTTCGCAGCATCTGTGGCAACAAAACCGTCCGCCAAAAGGTTCGTCAAGGGCACCACTGACAGTATCAGCTCCGGCGGCGCAAGGCTTGTCGTGGACGGGAAAACGCTCATTAAGGAAAAGAGACTGTCCGTCAACGCCCTGCGTGACATGGACGTCCCGGCTCTTGACTTCGGGATGACCAACGTCACCGCCGAGGGCGAAGGCTACCGCTTCCTTCCGCACGGCGAGCATTTCACGGGCGAGGGTGCGACAGTGAAACTGAAGTACGACCGCACGAGGATACCGAGCGGTTACACGGAGGACGACATACGCACTTACTATTTCGACAACGAGACGAGGCACTGGGTGGCTCTTGAGCGTGTCGCGGTGGATAAGGAATCCGCCTGCGTGGTGTCAAAGACCACGCACTTCACGGACATGATAAACGGCGTCATCCAGGCACCTGAGTCCCCCGAGACGGAAGGCTTCGCCCCGACGATGATGAACGACATCAAGGCCGCCGACCCTACGTCGAAAATCAACATGATAGCACCGCCCGCGGCGAACAACCGCGGGACGGCCAGCCTCCAGTACCAGTTCGAGATGCCGCCGGCCCGCAACGGTATGGCGCCATCTCTCGGCCTGCAGTACAGCAGCGAGGGCGGAAGCGGATGGCTCGGCGAGGGATGGAACGTCCCCGTCCCGTCGATAACGGTGGATACCCGATGGGGCGTGCCGAGGTACAGCCTTGAGGACGAGACCGAGACATACCTGCTGTCAGGCTCCATGCTTTCAACCGCCGGAGACGACGGCAGCATGGGAGTCGCCCACAGGGGAGAGAAAATGGAACGCAAGGCCGACCGGCAGTTCTACACACGCCAGGGAGGAGACTTCAGCCGCATAGTACGCAAGGGTAGCTCCCCGTCGGACTATTACTGGGAAGTCACAGACAGGCAGGGCGTGAAGTACACCTACGGCGGTGAAGGCGCCGTCCTGAAAGGTACGGTGACTGGCATTGACGGCACGCAGCGCGAGGTCATTTCCGAATGGAAGCTCGCACGCGTGGAGGAGACGCACGGCGACTACATCGAGTACGTGTACGAGACGGCCGACGAGGATGTGCGGGGCGGCCTGAAGGCCAAGGCGGTGTATCTCAAGGAAGTGCGCGCCGGCAGCGCAGGGCAGGAACCGCACACCGTTGTCACGTTCGAGGGGAGCAGGACAAAACGGCTGAAATCCAACAACGCCCGCTATGGTTTCCTGACTTCATCCGGCCGCCTGTTGGAAAAGGTTACGGTGAAATTCCTCGGGCAGGAACTCAGGAGCTACGCATTTACATACAAGGACGGCGCTTTCTCAAAAGACCTGCTGGAAAGTGTCAGACAGTATGACGACAATGGGAATGAAGTGTCGTTCCAGGACTTCTCATACTACGACGACGTCCGGGCGGAAGGGGGCTACAGCCCGTTCCGCAGTGAAAGCGAGACATGGGATTTACAAAACGACAACCTTGACGCCGGGTTCACCAACCCACTGCAGAGCACAGGACGCTTCAGCGACAGGCCTACGGCGTTGGGAGGGACGACAAGCTCTTCCACGAGCGTGTCGTTCTATGCCGGTGTCGGTGTCGTTGACACAAGCCCTTGGAAGGGCAACACCGCCGGAGGCTCATACGGCCATTCCACAGACAACAGCAAGGGTCTGTCCGCATTCGTGGACATCAACGGCGACGGACTGCCGGACAAGGTGTTCCGCAAAGGCGGCGCGCTGTATTACAGGCCGCAGCTGCGCGGAACCGCCGATGACGGGATAACATACGGCGAAGCTATAAAGGTGTCCGGAATAAGCAGTTTCTCGACAGTCAAAAGCTCCACCAATACGGGCGGCGCGAAGGCTACAGTAGGCTGGATGGCGTTTACGGCAATGGCCGGAGGGGATGTTGTCAAGACGAAGACACAGACAACGGAATATTTCAGCGACATCAACGGCGACGGGCTCATCGACCTCGTTTCCAACGGCAAGGTGTACTTCAACCACATAGAGTTTGACGGCGACGGCAACGCCGTGCCGACGTTCACGGAGAGCAGCGCCGACACTCCAAGCCCCATCATATATAGCGGCAAGATTGACGCTTCGGTGATAACCATAAGCCCGGAGGAGCAGGAAGAGGCCATCGCCGCGTCTCCGATGCAGGACATCGTGCGCGTATGGCAGGCCCCGAAGTCGGGTACGGTAAGCGTGTCCGGAACGGTGCGGCTTGTAGCGCCGGAAGGCGACTATGACGCCGACGAGTACGCTAAGGCCGACGGAGTGCGCGTGGCCGTACAAAAGGGCGGCACCGAATACTGGAGCAAGGAAATAGCCAAGGGTGACGGCACGGCATACGAGGCGTCCGCATCCGGCATCCCCGTACAGGCCGGCGACCGTATCTATTTCCGCGTGCAGTCCGGCACGGAAGAGACCGCCAACGGCTCATTCGACAATGTAGAGTGGTCTCCTACGGTAACTTATTCCGGTACGTCGGAGACATTGCCGAACGGTTATTCCACCACCGTTTACAAGCCTGAAGAAGGTGCCATATACGACGCAATCACCATGATGCAGGTTGACGGCGCAGCGGCGTTGACGGTAAGCGGCAAGTTCACGAAACCGGCCACGACAGACGAGGTGACGCTGCGCGTCATTGGTTCGAACGACCCGAAGGATGCGGACGGCAACGACAACCCAGGTTACGTGGAGAAAGAGGTTTACAGCAAGACGTTCGCGCCTGACGAGACGGCGGAAGACACCGACATCGAGGCAAGTATTGACAATGCGGACAAGCTGACGAACTTCAGCTTCGAGGTCACGTCCACTTCAAATGTAGACTGGGCGGACGTGAAGTGGAATCCTTCAATCACATACACTGATACAGCCGGTGTGGAGCGGACAGTCGCCGTGCCGGTCCACTACGCGACGTTTGCAAAGATGCTGCATGAGGGCGCGTCATATACATTGGCCGCGACGGATACGGCACTTGCGGTAATCCCGCGTCTGGCACTGTCCTCCACGTTCAACGGAGAAGTGACGTTGACGGTTAAGTCCGTTGACAGGCTTTGGGGTAAGAAGACTTTGACTGTCACGGACGGTGTTGTTGACAGCGATACGTTGACACTCGGAAAGATTGGCGCCGACAAGGTGTGGTTCGAGTTCAGCTATTCCGGAAACATTGAGGAAGGAACACTCGCCTTATCCCGTGTCCGCTTACAAAAAGGACTTGATACCGACAGCATTGAAGCCGGATTCTTCGCAGAAAATGCGAACGAGGGCTTCGGCATGATGTATCGCGGCTGGGGCGGCTTCGTCTACAACGCGTCAGAAGGGCGCTGCGGCAAGCCGATAGACGAGTCGCTGCTGAAACTCCCGGAAAGCGAGGACGTAAAAATCGACCCGATGACGATGGCGTTCACTCCCATAGGCACAGACCAGAACACTCTCGACCGCTGGGTCGGCCAGCGTCAGGATATATACCTTACGGCGTATGAGGCCGGTACGGCGCGCCTTGGCGACCAGGACGTGATTGTAACAAACCCGCTTGACAACGACGTGGAGATTGCCGGCCTTTCGGGAGACTGTCTGCAAGGCACCGGTGCGGCGGCCGTAACGCAGGTGGCCTCAAACAAGAGCAATGTCGCCCAAGGTGGAGCCATGGGCATAACATATAACGACGCCGACGGAAACGCCACCACGGAAGTCACGATGATGGACATGAACGGTGATGGCTATCCCGACATCGTGGCCGGAGGCACAATCCAATACACCAACACCCTGGGCGGACTCAGCGGAGAGAAACTTGGCGGTATCGGGAACACGACTACTGACAACGAGTCAGAATCATGGGGATACGGAGGCAATCCCGTCGCCTCGGTATCCAATATCGTCAATACCATAAAACACGGAGAAAAGGCTTTGGATATGCAGATGACATCATGGCTGGCCAATTTTTCCATTTCCGGCAGTGCCCCGAAGAATACGGACGAGGCCGTGGAAGCGTTTATCGACATCAACGGTGACGGGCTGCCGGACAAAGTCCTGTCCGACAAGAAAGTTCGCTTGAATTACGGATACTCGTTCTCCGACCCTGTAGATTGGGACTTGACCAGAATACAGGGAGGAAAGAGCTTGTCTTACAGCGGCGGACTTGGTGTTGACATCGCTTCAGGCAGTGTATCCGCAGGTGTCGGCATCGTGACATCCGAGAGCGAGGAAGAGTTCAACCTCATGGACGTCAACGGCGACGGACTGCCAGACAAGGTGTGGACAGCCGACGGAAACGTCATGGCAGCCTTGAACACTGGCAACGGCTTCGGCGAGCAGACGGCATGGAACGGCGCGACGGCGTTGAGCGAGTCTGCCTCCACTTCCGAATCCGTAAACGCCGCGTTTACTGTCACGATAAACATCCCTGTCGTGAGCATCAAGATTTCCACCAACCCCGGCACTTCCACCGGCCATAGCATAAACCGTCCGAAATACGCACTACAGGACGTTGACGGCGACGGCTTCCTCGACATAGTGGAGTCCGACAAGGAGAACGAGCTGAAAGTGACGCGCTCTGCAATCGGCAGGACGAATATGCTGAAGTCCGTCACCAACTCCCTCGGCGGCACGTTCACTCTCGACTACGAACACACCGCCCCGACTTACGGGCTTCCGGGCGGCAAGTGGGTGATGTCGCGCCTTACCGTTGATGACGGAATACACGACGACGGCCCTGTCATGACGACGGCCTTCGAGTACAGCGACGGAAAGCGCGACCGCCACGAGCGCGAGTTCCTCGGCTTCGGCGAGGTTGTCACCAAGAACCTCGACACCGAAAGCAACAATGCGGTCTACCGCCAGTCGGTCGAGGAATACGATGTTGCCAACTACTATGTGCAGGGCAACCTCACCGGCGCATCCGTGCAGGACGGCGAAGGCAACAAGTACACCGAGACAAGGAACGAGTACGACGGCTATTTCCTGACGGCCGACGGCGACGACTACACCTTCACGGCACAGCCTGAACTGTGCAGCGACCGTGCGTCTGCGTTCGTACCGTTGCGCTATACGGCAAACCTCCAATATGAAGGTGCGGCCGACGGCATGGTAACCTCGGAGGCATGGAACGAATATTATCTCACCGGCTACCACGGCGAACTGAAGTCGTACAAGTACAGCGACAAGGGCACGCTCGGCGAGGACGGAAACGGAGCTTTCGACTACCAGACGGCCATACAGTACACGTCGAACAGCGCCAAGAACATTCTCGGCCTGCCGACCAACGTGACCGTAACCGGCGGTGACGGCACCGTCTACCACAACGTGTCCGCCACATACGACACCAATTATCCCGACCACCTGACGCAGCTCACGCAGCAGCTGGGCGGCGGCACGGCAGTGACCGACTACAAGTACGACGCCTACGGCAACATCACGCAGAAGACCCTGCCGGAGAACGCCAATGGACAGCGGATGTGGTATAAGTACCGCTACGAGCCGGAAATGAACATGTACGTTGAGCAGGTGACCGACGCCTTCGGCTACCGCAGCGAGGCGGCCAACTTCGACTACCGCTACGGCATCGCCCTGGAGCGTCGCGACCTAAACAACTTCTACTACGAGACCGACATCGACAACCTCGGCCGCGTGACGGCTGTCCGCGGGCCGAACGAGCTGGCCACGGGCGTGCCATACGCCATAGCCTTCGAGTACCAGCCGAAAGCCACGTTCAATGAGACCGGCGTCACCTCTCCGGCATACGCCGTGACAAGGCACTACGACATCCAGCACCCCGGCGACGACATCGAGACCGTGACATTCGTCGACGGCTTCGGCCGGCCCGTGCAGGTGAAGAAGGACGGCGCCGTGACGGACGTGCAGGACGGGAGCGCGTCGGAGGCGGAGAACGTGATGATAGTAAGCGGCAGGAACGTGTACGACGCCTTCGGCCGCGTAGCCAAAGCCTATTATCCCACCACGGAGGCGTTGGGCTCCAAGACCACGTTCAACAAGTCGTTCGACAACGTTTCGCCCACGGTAACCGTGTATGACGTGCTCGACCGCGCCACGGGCGTGACCCTGCCCGACAACTCGGAGACCAAGATGGAATACGGCACCGACAGCGGCGTCCGCGCCCTCGTGGCCACGGTGACCGACGCCCTCGGCAACCGCCAGGCCACCTACACCAGCGGCAGCGGCAAGACGCTGAAGACCGAGCAGCTAAGCGGTCCTGACGGGACAATCACCACGACGTTCGAGTACGACGGCATCCAGCGCCTCGTGCGCGTCACCGACACGGAAGGCAACGTGACAACCTCAACGTATGACATGGGCGACCGCCGCACGGAGGTGGTTCATCCAGCCAGCGGCAAGACCACGTTCACCTACGACGCGCTTGGCAACGTGACAAGCAAGCAGACGGCCAACCTCGCAGGGGAAGGCAAAGCCGTCACCTACGACTATGACTACCACCGCCTGACGGGTGTCAACTACCCCGACCACCCGGAGAACAACGTAAGGTACTACTACGGCGGGCGCAACGCCTCTCAGAACCGCATCGGCAGGCTGATGCTACGCGAAGACGGCACGGGCGCCATAGAATACTTCTACGGCAAGATGGGCGAGGTGACCAAGACGCGCCGCACGCTGATTGTGCCCAACCAGGCGATAGCCACCTACGTGACGCAGTGGACTTACGACAGCCACAACCGCCTGCTGGAGATGATATACCCCGACGAGGAGAAGATTACCTACACCTACGACCTCGGCGGCCAGCTGACCAACGTCCACGGCTACAAGTCATACGGCTACGACTACGTGAACCGCATAGGCTACGACAAGTTCGGGCAGCGCACGTACATGAAATACTGCAACGGCGCGGAGACGTTCTACACCTACGAGCCGCAGCGGCGCAGGCTGCAGGGCCTGAAAGTGAATGCCGGAGGCAATACCATCATGGACAACGCCTACGCCTACGACGCCGTGAGCAACGTGCTTGGAGTTACAAACGGCGCAGCCCTGCCACAGAGCGGCAAGGCCGGCGGGCAGATGAGCCACGCCTACACTTACGACGCGCTGTACCGCCTGTCAAGCGCCACCGGCACATACACGGGCGCGGACAGCAAGACGGCAAGCTACACCCTCTCGATGGGCTACGACAACATGCACCGCATCACGTCGAAGAGCCAGCACCTCACGCAGGACAACCTGCAGTTCGACGGCACGCTCAACGTGGGCTACGACCTTACGTACACCTACGGACAGGAGGAAGGAAAGAAGTTCCAGCTGGACAACGTGACGGACGTTAACTACCGCACGGAAACGGCTCCAGACGAGGACGGAAAAGTCACCAACAGCCACGCCTACGAATATGACGCCAACGGCAACCTCGTCTACGTTAACACCGGACGCACGAAGAAAGATGGAACAACGGACGAGAAAGCCCGCGAGCGCAAACTGAAGTGGGACGAGGAGAACCGTCTGCTGGCCTCCGACGACGACGGTTTCGTGACGAACTACTGGTACGACGCGGACGGCGAGCGCACGGTGAAGACCAGCGGCGAGAGCGAGCAGGTGTATGTGAACTCCGGGTTTGCCGGAGGACGCACCAACACGGCTAAGTTCTCACTCTACGTGAGTCCTTACCTCGTTGCCAACCAGGGCGGACGCTACACCAAGCACATATACATAGGCGGCGAGCGCATCGTATCGAAAATCGGCGACTTCGCGTCCTACGGCCCCGACCCGAGACGCATAGAGTACGCCGGCAGCGAGGCCGACGCGGTAACGGTTGACTATGATGTTAAATATAGCCAACAGCTGCAGGCCATAAAGGATAATTACGCAACCTTTGGCGTGCCGTACAACGGAACGGACAACGACGACTATGTGAACGGCGAGGGCTTCTGCTGCGACGACGGTTCCTTGGAGGCGGCGCAGGCCAACGCTGTGGCGCAGGCCAACGCGCTTGACGGCAACTTCCATGAGGGCGATGCCTACGAGAACCTGCAGTTCTACTACCATTCCGACCATCTCGGCAGCGCAAGTTACATCACCAATCTTGACGGCGAGGTGGTGCAACACGTAGAGTACGTGCCTTTCGGCGAGGTGTTTATTGAAGAGCGGAACAACACGTGGAACACTCCGTACCTTTTCAACGCCAAGGAGTTCGACGAAGAGACTGGACTGTACTACTACGGTGCGAGGTACTATGACCCGAGACTTAGTTTATGGATGTCAACAGATCCGATGGAAGGAAAATATCCAAATATCACTAGCTATTGTTATTCAAATAATAATCCTATAAAATATATCGACCCTGATGGAAATGATTGGTTTGTCAATGACCAAAACTTTTATGTTTGGTCTATGGCTAATTATGTGCCTGGATTTGATTATGCTGGTAATGTAATGCCATCAGGTGTATCTCGATATCAAATCTTAGAAGAAATTAGAGGAAAATATTATCATAAGTATACAAGTAATATTTTTGCTTCTATTGGAAATTTTATTTTTGGGAAAAATAGTTTCATAGAAAAAAAGGCCTATAGCCATGCAGAAGAATCATTCAATAATGAGCTGATTTATCAAGGGGCAACAATTATCCCTTTGTCTATAGTAGGAAAAATGGGAAAGTCTATTCTTGCTGCTTTTAAAGCAAGCAGTAAAAGTGTCTGGTCTTTACCGTGGCTTGAACGTGGTTTAATAATTGAGGAACAATTAGGAAAAAACTTGAAAGGAAATTTCCCAGTAATAGATAAATTCCTGAATGGTGTTGCAACGAGCATAAAAAGTATAGACCTTAATGCAAAGAGTTATCAAAATGGAAAAGTCTTATTTTCTACCTTAAAAAGGTATATCGATAAAGTAGCAAAATTCAAAGGACAACGTTGGAATGGGGTTGTCATCTCAGAAGAAGATATAACAAAAAGAACTTTGGACATAGCTATTCCAAGGGGTGCTTCTCCATCACAAGTAAAAGTTTTACAAGAAGCTACTAAGTATGGAAAATCTAACGGAGTAGAAGTAAATATACAAGTTATTAAGTAAATATCAAAGAATTGTTATTTGCCATTGAGTATAAACTTATGGCAAATAACAATTTAATCAATTATAAAATTATATATGGCTATAAATAAACAAATAACAATATGTAAATCGGCAACAGAGTTTATTGTTTATCCAGAATCGAAAAATGAAATAGGATTATGGGTTGCGCATACACCTTGCTTTATTACATCGAATTATGAAATTCATAATATTGAGAATATAATTAATGGAGCTTTACAACATAGTAATTCAGGGCTACAAATTACAAATGAGATACAAAAAAATGTCCTAAAAGAATTGCACATTAAAAGTTGGAATACATTATATAAAATGTATAAAACAATCAGTTTGTCCTTAACTGAAAATAAAATAATTATTACACCATATGTGTATACGCAAAAAGGCGTATTTCCAGATACTAAAATAAAAACTTTTTTCGATATTTGCGATTATAACAGTGCAATTATACAACTTCTTAAATTGTGATTCTCTATTATTCAAGTATGACGTTATGGAACGTGTTATCAGTATCACTCCATGAATATATATATACGCGAGTTCTGGATAAAAAGTGATTGAAAAAGTTGGTAATCTCGTCGATATTTTGGGCTCATCTGCAGTTCAGGTGTATGTTAGACTCGTGCAGTGCGAACAGCCTTAGTTTGAAATACTTATCGTCCCTGAATCCGTATGCGCTTCTTTTAAGCACTTTGATTTTGTTGTTGATGCCCTCGACCTTCGCCGTAGAGAAACGGCAGTCGTACCATGCGAGTATTCCCGTCCTGCGTGCCATGAGCGTGGCGGCCATCCTGACAAGCCTTGGCACCTTGCTTAGTCTTGCCTGTTCGACCCACGAGTACAACTCTTTTTCGGCGGCGTCCTTTGTCGGCTGCATCCAAATCCTCCTCATGGCCTCCTTCATGTAGTAGGCCTTCGATAGCGGCTCGTTCATGGCCAGCGCGTTGTCGATCACAGCCGCGGCCCCTGCCTACATGGACGATGCGGCCCGTGCCAAGGTCAACAACTATCGTGCGGAACTCGACGCCGCGCCGCACCGAGAACTCGTCTATGCTTATGTCGCGCACGCTATTGAGTGGCGGCGGGAGTACCGGCGGCGCAGGTATTCCTTAATGGATGCGCTTAACCGTGTCCCAGCTTACCTACAGCAGGGCCGCGGCGGACTTTACCGTACACGTCTTGATAAGCTCGACCACGTACTGCGCGAAACGGTGGGAATAATGGCGGTTGCCGCTGGCGAAAGGCACTCTGTTCTGACATACGTGGTCGCAGCGGCGGCACCTGTAACGGCGGACGCGCACGCGAAGCACCGTCTTGCGCAGCCCCGACGGCACGCCCAGGATGTCGCGCATACGGCTGCCAACAGGCTAATGTTGCCGCAATGTTGCCGCACGCCGTACAACATATTTTCACATGCTTACGCTCGATTTTCAGGATTGTTTTGTTATTTTTGTCATCTTTGTGACATATTGATTGCGGTCAAGCGGTAACCGTTAACGCCATAAACCTTTGAAAGGAAGTTGCTGTTCATCATATTTTGTTTTTTGTTGCAACCTCAAATATATGACTTTTACGGTAACTTCTGCTTTTTATTTCAACACATACACCTGAAATGCGGATGAACCTGTTGTTTCCTCCTGTCCTTTGGATGTTGATTTTTCTGTGCAAAGCTAAGGCAGGAGCGAACCTGCAAGGCACTTCATCCTCTTGCGATTAACAAACATCAAATCCGTGTGTCTTTAATGTTTCTGTAACACAACAGAACCGCCTGCGGCTCTCCGCTTCCTCCTTGCCTTGTTCTCTCTCTTCCGCCTTGCCAGTCGCACGTAAAATCAAATCCCGTCGGACGAGGTGAAAGCCTCCGACAAGAGGGATAAAAAGAATTTCAAACTTATTAAATCAAAGAGGTATGAAACAGATGATTTGGACAAGTGAAACTTGGTTTGACGATGCGGCCAGGGAAGATTATCAAAGCTCACAACGCGCAATGCTGGAGGATGACAGCTATGAAGTCAGTGACGAGGAATGGTCGGAAGCGGTAGAAATGTGGCTGTACGATGAGCGTCAGAACTTGGACAAGGAGGTGGACGGCGTTATCGTGGCCTTTGCGGATTTGGGTTTGTGGAATGGCCGCAGGCAGGGTACGATAATCTTCGGCACCAACATCGCCAACATTCTGAAAAGCACTTGCGACACGGCGGAATGGTATTGCGACCGCTACAATGTCCGTGGACGCATGGCGCACCACGACGGCACGAACCATGTGCTTTACCGCATCGCCAAAGACCGGAATGAGGCGGAACGCATCGCGGAAAAGGTGTATAACAGAGAGGTGGATGAAAGGAAGTTCCGGCGCATGACACGCTCGCTTTATCCATACGTGGCCGAGGTGTACGGCTGGAAAGTGGCACGGCGGAAACCAAACAACTGACGGCCATGTACTACGATACGAATTGTACCCGTGTCACTCCGGGCGAGTGGCACAGGTTGATGAAAGGGGCGCGTAAATGCTCTTACAGGCGGCTCGTGAGGAGAATACAGGCCGAACTGCCGGACGTTTACAGGGAGCTGGCCTTGCAATACTACAACCCATGGGAAGGACAATGCAGGCAGACCGCCACCCACTACGTCTTGGTGCATTCAGCCATCGAGCATTTCATCCACAAATGACAAGGCACGGAAAAGAGGACAGGCGCATCAGGCACTTGCCTCTTTCCGACTTTTGCGCAACCCAAGGCGTCAGGGGGCGAACAGCAGTTGCAGCTCCACCCGTCTCCGCCTTTGTATCGAGGCTATCTTCTTCCCGTTCCAATGGCAATAGCGTAGGTATTCCTGTCGTATGTCGCGGTCGCCGCGCTCCAGCTTGCGTATCAAGCGGCTCTTGGGCATCTTGCCATTGCCCAGCAGGCGGTACGGCCCTACCTGGTAGGCAAGGCAGGCCAGCAGCAGCGAATCGCGCCCGAAGCGGCGGAACATCCGGCACAGCTTCCGCATGTCGGCGCGGAGCAGGCTGTCGCCCTGCGCGCGGCTTATCTTATGGGTCAGCCGTTCACCGGGCAAGAGCTTATGCCCGTACCCGATGTAAGGCAGGTGCTTTTTCTCACCGTGCCAGCCCTCATAGAACTTGGTGCAGGCAACGGCCCTCTCAAACGGGGAAAGCCCGTATATCCCCAACCGCCGGGGAGGGGGTTGCGTCTGTGCCTTTGCCGGGTGTACGCCGGGCAGGAACAGTGCGGCAAGGAGGCACGGGATAAGTTTCATGCTCATTTGGCGTTCTTTTTGTTCACTACGTCTTCTATCATTTCCTTCACTTCCTGCCCCACCTGCACGAAGTTCTTGTACAGGATGCGTTCCCGTTCTTCCTTGGACTTGAACGTGTAGAACTTGGGCAGCGGCACATACCCGGCTTCCTCTTTCTTGATTTCGGCCATGTCGAAGTCGGTCTTGCAGAAGAACTTGGTGGTCTTGAACTCCTCGCTCTCCTGTATCTTCATCGTGCCGCCCCTTCCGGTCTTGGTGGCCACGAAATCCCTGGCGGTCTGGCCGCATATCCAGCCCGTCGCCATGTCGGAGATTTTCGAGGCGGGCACCAGGCTGTCCATGTTCTCGTTCAGGTTGATGCTGGTCTTGTCGCGGTCGATGGTCACGCCTTTTTTCAGTTGCACCACCTTGCCGAAGATGTCGCTGCTCAGCCATTCCAGCGTTTCTTTCGAGCGGGCGGAGCCGGACACCACGTTGCCCACCGTGGTGATGATTTTCTGCATACCCACCTTGCCGTAGTCGGCCTCCAACTGCGGCAGTTCCTGGAAACCCAAAGCCACGCTCACCTTGTTGCTTCGAGCCGTACCGATAAGGCGGTCTATCTTGTGGAAGTACAAGGTGGGCAGCTCGTCCACGATGATGCTCACCGGCACGTTCTTGCCCTGCCCGGTGTTCACGCGGGTCACAAGGCGGTTCAGTATCAGGGCGTTCAGCGCGCCGATGATGCTCTCCATCTCCGGGTCGTTGGCTATCAGCAGGTAGCTGGGATGTTTCGGGTCACTCACCTTCAGGTCGAAGTCGTCGCCGTCCTTGTGGAATATCCAATAGCTTTCCTTGGTGGCCAGACGGGAGGTATAGACGCGCAGCGTGCCTATCATGCCTTCCAACTGTTCCATCGCCTTGTTCTTGAAGGCGGTCTGGAACGGGCCGAGCAGCGGGGCCACCTCGTTGTCGGTCTCCAGCACCTCGAAGATGGTCTGGTAGCTCTCGTTCAGGAAGGAGAGGATGTGCGGCATGTCCGAGTATTTGCCCAACCAATAGGCCGGCTCCACCTCGTTGCCGTCGTCGTCGAACACGCGTCCGGTCGGCACCATCCGCTTGGTGGCCTTGTCTTCCACTTTCTCGGCCAGCAGCTTCTTCCCGTGGCTGTCGTAGGGCTCTTTCCCGTAGTTGCAGAAGAAATAGATGCAGGCGGCCAGGAAGTTCACCGCCGAGGTCTGGAAGAACTGGTCGCTGCCGCCGCCTCCCTCTTTCTTGCCCTTTTGCAACGATTCCAGCAGGGTTTCCGCCGTCTCGCTCGCCGCCGCCAAGTTGTTGATGTATTTCAGTTGTATCGGGTTCACCCTGCGGCTGTACTCTACGTCCACGAAGTTGATGATGTTGAACGAGCAGCCCGGCGGCAGCTTTCCCAATTTCTGGTTTTTCTTGTAGTGGTAATACAGCTTGGTGGCAAGGGTCGGAAACTTGTAGTCGTACACGACCATTGCGAAGCCCTTGGCGGAGTGCTGGCGGATGAACGGCTCGATGATGGAGAAGGTCTTGCCGCTTCCCGGAGTGCCGACCACCCACGTTCCCCTGAAGGGGTTGCTGATATTCACCCAGCCCTTGCGGAACTTACCCTTGTAGTAATAACGCATGGGAATGTTCACGCTGTACTTGTTTTCTACGAGTTCCGTGCATTGCTCGAAGCTCTCGTTCTCGAAGTTGAAGCGGTCTTTCAGCAGACCTTCCTTGATGAATTTGGAGATGTTGTCCAAGGCGATGTGCGCCAGCACCACGCCTACCACGGTGGCCGCCATGTACAGGATGATGTTCAGCCGCAGCGAGTAGAGGTAAACATCCATCGGATGGTTGTACAGCCACACAGACAGCACGAGCAGCAGCACGCCGCCCACCAAGGGATAAAGCACTTGTTTCCGGGCGTTGAACTCCAGGTGCTTCTTGTTGCGCGTCCCTACGCAGGTGATGCACACCAGCAGGAAGGTGGCCACCTTGCTGTACACCAAATGTCCGTACTGGTAGATGAGCCACCGGCGGATGCGCCCGTGCAGGTCGTACAGGATGTTCTCCCAGCCGTCCGACGGCGCGGGATTGAAGGCGTACACGAAAAACTCCAGCAGGACGGACAGGTAGATGACCGCCCTGAATATCTTGTACGCGCTTTGCAGTTCCTTGCTTTCTTCCATTTGCCTTATATATTAGGTATCCAACTTGATTTTATCGAAATGTCATGTTTTTCACGTCAAAAACCTGACATTTCGATGTGCCTTTCCGCTTCTCCGTCACTCGTTGAGCGTGATGATGGGTCGCACCTTGTGCGCCTGCCACTTCGGGGTCTCCTGCATGGCACCGCTGCCCAAGGAATAGAGCCACGCCTTGGCCGTTTCCTGCCCTTCCACCTCGGTACTCGTCCAATACCAGCAGTCGTCCGCCGCGTCGGGCAAAGGCTCGCCCCCGCATTTTTCTATATACGGGTTGACGAGGGCTTTGGCCGCATACAGCAGGCGCATCTGTGCCGCCGAGGGGATATAGGCGCTTTGCCCGTACCGCCACAGGTCGAACACCCTTTCCGCTATCGGCGAGGCCACCTCTTCCGTGTCATACAGCGCAAAGGTGTTCTCGTTCCCGTCGTAGGCCGTCAGGTCGGCCGATGTGCCTTGTGCCACGCCGATGCTGTCCGCGAAGGCTTCCGCAGGCAGGTCGTGCAAGTACACCGCATAGCCGTTCCCTGCCGTTCCCGGGTCGCGGTTCAGGTAAAACACGATGGCAATGGCCTCCTTGCCGCTTCCATCGTAGCTTTCATAACTTAGGCTTTGGCCGTCCGTGCAAAGCACATGACCCACCTTTACAGCCATGTCCGGCTCCTCGATGTGGGCGTCGCAGGCAACCATCAGGGCGGTGGCCAGCAGTGTCAGCAGACCATTCAATCGCTTTTTCATATAATTTTTCCTTACATTGTTCATTCTCAATTCTTCATTTACAAGGTATCTTGAATCCCAGCACGATGCCCGTGCGCAGCAGGTCTTCGCCCTTTATCATCAGGTCGCTTTTTACCTGCCAGTACAGCGTCCAGCCTGAACGCAGCGCGTAGTTGTGTTCGTACCCCAAATGGATGCCGCCCAGGAAACGCTCCGTGTCGCTCCCGGCCGACGCTCCGATGCGCAGGTTGCCGTGGTGGTTGCGCCCGCGCGTCACGCAGGGCTTGTAGGCCGCCCCGAAGCCGTAGCTCAGGTAGTTGTTCCAGAAACTTTCCGGACAGATATGCTTGCAAGTGGCGCACTCGTCCCATTTCAGGTAGCCGTTGGCGAAAAACTCCCATGCGTTGTGGTGCTTCGTTTCCCACTCGTAGGCCACCGTGGCATCCACCCCGTTCTCATACAGCAGGCCCACGCCCACCGAAATCCGCCCTGTGCTGTTCTGCGCCGAAGCGGTCACGGACAAGGCGAACACAGCCGCCACCAAGGCAAGCAGCCGCTCCCTTGTCCTTCCCTTATTTTTCAATGCCTCACTCATCATTTCCAATTCTTGATTCTTCACTCTTCATTCTTAATTGATATTACTCTTCTTCCAGTAGGGCGGCATCAAACGAGTCGGCGGAAAGCACGTCCTCATAGTCGATGTGCAAGGAGATGGTGCGCCCTGAAATCTGTTTCTCGCTCATTTCGATGGTCAGCACCTTGTCATTCGGGAAGGTCATCTTCTCCAGCACGATGACGTTGCGGTAGCCGCGTTGGAACGACGGGGCGTTTTCCAGCACCAGGGCGGGTGTCAGTTCCAGCACCTGCGCGTTGGTGGCTTTCGAGGTCTTCTTGTCGGTCAGTTTCACCCGTATCTGGTCGATGTCGAAGCGGATGCGGGTCTTGTTCTCCACGGAGAAGTCGATGAAGAAGTAGTTGCCTGCTGAGTAGATGTTGTTCAGTCGCATGGTCATCCGGTGCGCCTTGGTGCCCACATTGCGGTAGCGGGCCGGGGAGTTCCACACCCTACGGGCATAGCGCAGCATTTCCGAGGTGGACATGCTGACCGCTGGGTTGTTGTAGGCATGACGCTCCGCCACGGCGATTTCCTTGTCCGCCACCGCTTCCTGCAGCCGGGTGGTATAGAGCAGGGCGTATTGGGTGCGGTAGCGTTCCGTCACAACGGTGACGATGCCCAGCACTTCGCCGTCCGCGTGTCCGGCTTCCTTGGGCTTCAGGCGGATGGTGTTCTTCATCGGCTGGTCCCCGGCCACCTTGTCGGTGGAGATGTCCACGAACAGGACGGGTTCGGAGGCGGTGATGACGGTCGTCACCTGCTCGTTCACCGTCAGCCGCACCATTTCTTCGTAGGTCTGTTGGGCATGGATGTTAGTCCATGCGGTCATTCCTGCCAGCAGCAGGAACAGTCTGATACTTGTTTTTATCATTGCTGTGGGTTTGTTTCCGGGTGGATGTTCATTTTTTCTTGTTCTTCTTTTGTCCGGCGGACGGCGATGTCGTAATAGCCCTTGTCCGTCTCGAATCCGATGTAGTGCCTGCCGCAGCGGATGGCTGCGACGGCGGTCGTGCCGGAGCCGATGCAGTTGTCTAATACCACGTCGCCCTCGTCGGTGTAGGTGCGTATCAGGTATTCCACTAAGCTGACCGGCTTCTGGGTTGGATGGTAAAATGTCCCTTTCTTGAACTCCTTGGGGGCGTAGATGACGGAGGTGGGATATTTCTCGTCCATGATGCGCACGGGTGTCAGTTTCATGTTCCCGTAGCACCGGTTCGTGCCGTCCGACTGCGTTTTCCGTCCGTGGTTGCGCTGTTCGGGACTGCTCGGCCTCATTTGCGGATGGTACACGGGCAGTTTTTGGTAGAACACCAATATGTCCTCGTGCTGGCGCAGGGGCATACGGTTGGCGTTCAGGTGTCCGCTCACCCGGTCTTTGTGCCACACCAGGTTGTATTTCCACAGCTTGGGTTGCGAGAGGACAAGCTCTGCCGTGAACATCCCCTGTGCAAACAGGATGATGGGGCTGTCGGGCTTGGTCACGCGCTTGTATTCCTTCCACAGGGGCTCCAGCGGAATCTTGTGGTCCCACCGGGCCGCCTCGTTCTGCCGGTTCAGCACTCCGTATGGCAGGTCGGCTATCACGGCGTCCACGCTGCGGGCTTCCATGCGCTTCATACCTTCCAGGCAGTCTTCCAAGTAAATATGGTCTTTCTCAATCATAGTCCATTCGTTTGTATTCTTGCTTATTTCGTTTCTCCCTTGTCGTTCACCAAATAGACGAACGTGCCGTACTTCAGCTTGGCCTTGTTCTTCTTGATGGCCTTGCCGATGGCGTTGCTTGTCTTCTGGTAGGCGTTCTGTATAGCCTGCATCCCCCATTGCGAGAGACTGTTGCCGTAGCTGCCGCTGTTCAGGCTCATGTTGCCCGTCACGGCTCCGCTGGCCACATCCTTGCTCGTTTCCCTGAAACTGCTTTCCGGCACGTACAGTCCTTCCAGCCCGTCCGTGTCGTAGAGGGAGATGTTCACTTTTACCAGCCGGTCGTCCACCAGTACGCTCTGCACCTTGCCTTTCACCCGTTGCGAGCCAAAGCCGTTCATCGTGGCGTAGAGGTAGGTGCCGCTTCTTAGCACGGCTTCCCCGATTTCCACGTCGTCCAGCAGGCGCAGCCTTACCCGGGAGCCGTCCACGGCCTTGATGTCCTCGTCAATGATGGCCTTGATAAGGTGCGGCTCGTGCCGGGCCTGGGCGATGGTGTGGAAATAGTCGGAGGCGGTCTTTACCTTTTTCACCATCTCCACGGGCTTTTCCGCGTCGGCGAGGGCGTTGACCGCCCTGCTGTTCTCTTCCACCTTGCCCTGCGTGGGGATATGCCGCCCGGCGGTGTCTGCCGGGGCCGTGTCCGCCGTGTTGGGCGGCGCAAGACCTTTCTGTCCCTTCAGGCGCGCTTCGGCCAGGGCCTTCCGCAGTTCTTCGAGGGCTTCTTGTTCTCCCGTCTGGCTATCGGACGCTTGTGCATCCATGTCTTTGTCCTTTTGCTGTTCGTCCAGCAGGGCGATGTCGTCCTGGGTGTACTTGGACTCATATTCCTCTTTGTTTTCATCGGGTTCGTCTCTGTCTATGTTGTCTATGGCGGTGTAGTCGTCAATCTTCCCCCATGCCTTCTGCATGTTCTCGTATTTTCCTCCGATGCCGTCGCCGCCGCGTATCTTCGCGTCGGGCAGTTCGGGATTTAGGAACTCCGTCGTCTGCAGGTTCTTGTCCGGCGTGTCGGCCACCTGGGTGTTGAACAGGTCGAACACGACATAGGCCGTCCCCAGCAGGGGCAGGTAGATGATGGCGGGCAGCATATACTTGGGATGCCTGAAGTTGATTTTGTCGGTTATCTTCATTGTCCTTCATTGTTTAAGGGTTCTGTCACTGGCTTGCCCGGGTGTGTCACACCCTTGTGCAGGGCTCTCCACACCGAATCCTGCACGGCGGTGGCGGTCTGCCGCACGGGCGGACGCTGGCAGGCCGTGGCGATGCGGTAGATGTTGAAACCGAGGCTGAGGGCCACAAAGGCGAACACGATGACCAGGAACAGCGTCCGGTGCAAGTCGGCGAAGCGTTGCACCTTGGCGGCTGCCCGGTCGATGCCGAGGGCTTGGGCGAATTTCCGCCCGGCTTTCACGTCGCGCTCGTACCGTTCCTTATACTTGGGGTCGTCCTTGTCGGGCATCTTCTCGCCCAGCAGTATTCTCTTAAATCCTTTCATGTCCGTAATGTCTTATGTTCACATTCATATCTTCTTTTTATTAGCCTTTTAATAGCTGTTCTTTGTCTTCTGCTCGATGTCCTTGTTGAGCAGCGTCCTCCAGTTCACTATCAGCAGACCGTGGGGATTGTTCTCCGTCCTCGGCACGCGCTTCAGTTGTCCGGCCGTCACCAGTTTGCGCATCAGGATGCTGCTGCGGCGTTCTATGCGTTGCCTGCCGTAGTAGGTGAACTCCATTTTCTCACGGTCAAACTTGATGCTGTCGCAGAAGATGCTGAACACCGCGCTCGTTCCCATGATGTTCGAGTAGAAGCCTTTTTCCTTCAGCGTGTTGTATTGTGCCAGTCCCGTTTCGTCCACCAGGTACATGGCTTTCTCCATCGTATAACGGATGTATTTGTCATCCGGTGCAAGGGTAAAAAACAGGTGGTGGAACATTTCGACATGGCTCTTGGCTTCCACGTCAAGCGTTTCCTCCATCGTGGTCTGGCGTACCAGTATAGGCACATTCCCGTCCAGCACGTACACCTTCCGGTGCGCGTCGGCTACCATGCCCCGTGCCGTCCAGATGCTGGCGATGCAGATAAGGATGCACCCCAGCAGGAAACAGCAGCAGAGGATGGTCACTAACTTGATTTTGTTCTCTAAATTCTTGATGACCATAGGCTTACTTCTCTTTTAGGGTGTTCATGAGGACGTATTCCTTGTGCAGCATGGGCATCAGGGTCATCCGCAATTCGGCCAGCAATGGGTCGAAGTATTCTGAGAACGCTTGCACGTAATGGCCTTCCATCACCACTTGGAACCACACCCACCAGATGCCCCGTTCACGCTGGCGGGCGTTTTTGCAGAGCTTGGCGATGTGCAGGCGACAAATCAGGTACTCCACCAGCGGCTCGATGTAGCGGTCGTCATGGTCAAACGCTTCGTCCAGTTCCTCAAAGAGGTCGTCGTAACGCCCGTTTTCGGGTCTTTCCGTCAGTTCTTGGTGCATACGCCGGTGGACAAAATCCATGAAATGCGCATCTTGGCACCAGTTCCCGATTTTCTTTTCAATCTTCATATTGTCATTGTTTTAGTTGATAATCATTTCAATACGGTGTGCATCGCCCCGGTGGCTGACATCTTGGCTTGTTGGGCCACGCCCTCGCCGAAGTTTCGGGTGGAGAAAGCGGTGTCGCCTTCCGGTATCATCCATGCGGCCAGGTCTGGCACAAGGTTCAGGCATTTCAGGGCCACGATGCTGGCTGCCATCAGGTAGCCTGCCGAGAAGAACGAATTTTGCAGGTAGGCCGCCATCGTCTGCGTGGATGCGGTGATGGCCGTCAGGTTCTCTGCCTGTATTGACAACACGATGTCAAACAGCAGCAGTACGTAAAACCCCACGAAGTACAGGCAGGCACCGTAAAAATGTACCGTTAAGTACCTTGTGAGCC
>ENA-OOWN01000089-OOWN01000089.1-human-gut-metagenome-genome-assembly--contig:-NODE-89-length-79825-cov-6.546785_pt1 | contig 79825 bp, 62 predicted proteins | sample MGYA00241406_ERZ501319 | MGnify/ENA primary metagenome ERZ501319 (study PRJEB25962, sample SAMEA2042734) | human gut metagenome | biome: human gut; feature: human-associated habitat; material: faeces... | reverse complement strand
AAGAACTCTTGACACACAGCTCGCTTTGTTTTGAATTCGTCGAACTCACGTTAAAAACTGAACGGGTAGAGAATAAGGCCGTTCTATCAATCGGTTCAGGATATGTATCAAGAGTTGTCGTCGGGAAATACGGTTACGGAAAGGCTATATATGTGAAACATCCTGAAGGTTATACCAGCATGTTTTGTCATTTAAATGCATTCTGCCCGAAGATAGAAAATATCGTTAAGAAAAGACAACAGAAAAATAAGAACTACAATATAGACATAGCGTTATCTCCAGAAGAATGTCCGGTCGCGAAAGGACAATTGCTTGCTGTAAGTGGAAATACCGGAGCAAGTACTGCTCCTCATATTCATATGGAAATGTATGAATCTGAAAGTGGAGATATGGTAGATCCGTTGAATTTCCTTGGAAAATACATAAAAGACACCACGCGTCCTTTAGCGCATGGTCTTATGGTGTATCCTCAGGAAGGTGAAGGTGTATTTTGTGGATCAACCCAAAAACAAAGCTTTTCATTATCTTCAGCAGATATCAGCCATAAATTGAATGCATGGGGAAAAATAGGATTTGGTATTTGGGCGAACGATTATATGGATAATACCTATAACAGATATGGTATTCGTAAAACCCAGTTGATTGTTGACGGGAGAAAAGTCTTTGAGAGCGATGTTGCAAGAATTCCTGTAGGATTGACACGTGTGATGGATTATTGTGGAGATTATGCCCATTTTATTAAAACAGGTGTATGGTATATGAAATCATTTGTTGAGCCGGGAAATTATTTGCCTATATATGAGATAGACAGTAATAGGGGATATGTCGTTTTCAACGAGGAACGTGACTACCATATTTCTTATATCATTACAGATTTTTGGGGAAATAGCAATGAATACAATTTTGTAGTTGAAGGTAAACCTTATAATATATCAAAGAAGCAACGAACAAATATATTCCGCCGCATTTTATGGAACAGAATAAATAATATAAGTTTCTCTGATGTGCATTTAACAGTAAAGCCATACTCATTAACACAAGATAAACAGATATTCCCTGTAATAAATAAACAACCTGAAAAATTGTCGGATAGCTATTCCTTCAGTAGCAGGTCGTTACCTTTAGTCAGATATGCGCAAATATCCATTAAGTGTAATAAGAATATAAAAGAAACAAGTAAACTGTACATTTCAAACAGTCATGGATTCCCACGCTATTTCGGTGGAATTTATAGAAACGGATGGGTAACAGGCTTTATACGGGATATTGGTGACTCTTATGAAATTAAATATGACGACACTCCTCCCGTTATTTTGCCGATACAAAAAGAGGCATGGACATTCAGTCATATAATAAAGGCAAGTATCTATGATAACGGAAGTGGTTTGAAGCAATGTTATGGATACGTTGATAACACTCTGATTGTTTTTGATAATGTCTCAAAGAAGGGATTATGTCAGTGTAATTTAAGAAACTATATAAGAAAAACAGGCAAGTCACATAAATTGAATATCATAGCAATAGATAATAGAAATAATGCTAACACATATACAGCACTAATAAAATATTAGAAATATGAGAAAATCTGTAATTTTATTTATGTTATTGATGAGTGCTTCAATTGCCTATTGTTGCACCAATTTAATTGTCGGTAAGAAAGCAAGTACTGATGGATCTGTAATTTGTACATACAATGCCGATGATTATGGTATGTTTATTGGATTATGTCATTATCCTGCTGCAAAACATGCAAATGGTGAAATGCGTAAAATATATGACTGGGATACGAAAGAATATCATGGAGAAATTCCGGAGGCTCAAGAAACATACAACGTAATAGGAAATATAAATGAGTATCAGGTTACTATTGCTGAAACCACATATGGCGGTCGTATGGAGATGGTTGATACAACAGGTATCCTGGATTATGGCTCTCTTATATATATAGCATTGCAGCGGAGTAAAACCGCGAGGGAGGCTATAAATGTTATGACGACTCTGGCCAATAAATACGGATATTGCTCTGAAGGTGAAACATTTACGATTTGCGATCCGAATGAAGCCTGGATAATGGAAATGATGGGAATGGGCCCCGGCTCCAAGAAAGCTGTATGGGTTGCGATTCGTATTCCGGATAATGCAATCTGTGCTCATGCGAACCAAAGCCGTATAGGAAAATTCAACATGAAAGACAAGGAGAATGTTTTATATTCAAAGGATGTCATAAAGTATGCAAGAAAGAACGGATGGTTCACCGGCCGTGATGAGGATTTCTCTTGGAAGATGGCGTACGCAAAGCCTGATTTCCAGGGAAGACGATTCTGTGACGCACGTGTATGGAGCTTCTTCAGACATTTCAATGATGACTTTGATAAATATCTGCCATGGGCTTTGGGAGAAGATCCGAACGCCGAAGATATGCCGCTGTGGATTGTACCGAACAGAAAGGTGAGTGTTCAGGATATTGAGCAGTGCATGAGAGATCATTATGAGGGAACTCCACTGGCAATAGACTCAACTGATATAGGCGGTGGAATATGGCAGATGCCATACAGGCCTACACCATTGACATATACTGTTGATGGTAAGACATATTTCAATGAACGTCCTATAAGTACACAGCAAAGTGGATTCTCTTTTGTTTCACAGATGAGATCATGGCTTCCACGTGAGATCGGTGGAGTATTATGGTTTGGCAATGATGATGCAAACATGATTGCATATACTCCGATATATTGCGGAAACACTGTTCAGCCGGAATGTTATAATACTCCAGGAGCCGATGCTGTCACATTCTCTGATAAAAATGCATTCTGGGTATGCAATTGGGTCAGCAATATGGTTTATCCGAGATACAGCATGATGTTCCCGTCATTAAAGGCAGTACGTGATAGTTTGGAAACAGATTATTTTAATAATCAGAAGAATATCGAGGCTAAAGCTTTAGAGTTGTATAAATCAGATAAGAATGCAGCAATAAAATATCTTAATGATTATAGTAATACTAAAGCGCAGGAGATGTTGGACAGGTGGAAAACGCTTGCTGTATATTTGATAGTTAAATATAATGATATGACTATCAAGCCTGAAGAAAATGGTACTTTCAAAAGAACCAAAACAGGAATCGGTGCAAGTGTAGAACGCCCGGGATACCCTGAAAGCTACGCAAGACAATTTGTTAAAATGACTGGTGATAAATATAAAGTGCCGGAATAAAAATATAACAGGTAAAGAAATATTCAACAGAATTTCTTTACCTGTTTCTTTTTAAAACAAACGAGAATGGGTTTGTCTTTTTCCGAATATCAATAATTTTTATTATTTTTGCATTAGAAATATTTTTATTCTGATTACTGCAGTCATAATATCAAATAATAAATGGGAATATTCGGACTTTTCAATAAGAAAAAAAAGGAAATACTGAATGACGGACTTGAAAAGACAAAATTCAGTGTATTTAATAAGTTGACGAGAGCTATAACCGGCAAATCAACGATAGACGATGATGTCCTTGATAATCTGGAAGAGGTTTTAATAACTTCCGACATAGGTGTTGACACGACATTGAAAATCATACATCGTATAGAAGAACGTGTCGCACGTGATAAATATGTTTCTACTTCAGAATTGAATGAGATTCTAAGAAGCGAAATAACAAAATTGCTGACTGAAAACAACAATGGGGATAATGACGACTGGGAATTACCACAGGATCATAAACCTTATGTGATACTTGTCGTAGGAGTAAATGGAGTAGGCAAGACAACCACTATCGGTAAGTTGGCATATCAGTTTAAGAAAGCCGGCAAGAAAGTTTATATAGGTGCAGCTGATACATTTAGGGCTGCAGCTGTAGAGCAGATCTGTATATGGGGCGAACGGGTCGGAGTACCTGTTATCAAACAGCAAATGGGCTCTGATCCGGCATCTGTGGCATTTGATACGCTTTCATCTGCAAAAGCAAACGGTGCCGATGTCGTTTTAATTGATACGGCAGGCCGACTTCATAATAAGGTCGGTCTTATGAATGAGCTGAAAAAAATAAAAGATGTCATGAAGAAAGTCCTGCCAGAGGCACCGGACGAAGTGTTGCTCGTATTGGATGGTAGTACAGGTCAGAATGCATTTGAGCAGGCCAAACAATTTTCTTCTGTAACCCCGATCAGTTCTCTTGCCATAACAAAATTAGACGGTACGGCAAAAGGTGGCGTCGTAATAGGAATCAGTGATCAGTTGAAAGTTCCTGTTAAGTATATAGGACTGGGAGAGTCTATGGATGCACTTCAGTTGTTTAATAAACGCCAGTTCGTGGATTCCTTATTTAGTAAGCAATGAAAAAAGGACAGATTGATTTCATTACAATGGGATGTTCTAAGAATCTTGTAGATAGTGAGATTCTTATGAAACAGTTTGAGGCGAATGGTTATCATTGTACTCATGATTCCGAAAAAATAGATGGCGAGATTGTAGTAATAAATACATGTGGATTTATTGAGGATGCCAAGCAGGAGAGCATTGATACAATCTTAGAATTGGTCAAGGCAAAAGAGGAGGGACGAATCAGCAAATTATTTGTGATGGGATGTCTTTCGCAGAGGTATCAGAAAGAACTTGAAAAAGAGATCCCTCAGGTAGATAAATATTATGGCAAGTTCAATTATAAACAACTGCTGACAGATTTAGGAAAAGGAGAAGTCAAGACTTGTGTCGGACAGCGTCACCTGACCACACCGTCACATTATGCCTATATAAAGATAAGTGAGGGATGTGACAGGAGATGTGCATATTGCGCGATACCATTAATAACAGGACGTCATGTAAGTCGTCCAAAAGAAGACATACTGCAGGAAGTAAGAAGTCTGGTTGCAAATGGAGTCAAAGAATTTCAGATAATTGCTCAAGAGCTCACTTATTATGGTATAGACATTGATGGCAAACAGCATATCGCTGATCTCATCAGCGACATTTCTGAAATAGAAGGCGTGGAATGGATCAGATTGCATTATGCTTATCCAAATAAATTTCCGAAAGACTTGCTTACTGTCATAAGAGAAAAGAAAAATGTATGTAAGTATCTTGACATTGCACTGCAACATATATCAGACAATGTCTTGTCCCGCATGCATAGAAATGTCACAAAAGAAGAAACCATCCAACTTATTTCAGAAATAAGAAAAGAAGTTCCAGGAATACATATAAGGACAACTCTTATGGTAGGTTTCCCCGGTGAGACCGAGAGCGATTTCCAGGAATTGATGGAATTTGTTAAGTGGGCAAGATTTGAAAGACTGGGAGTGTTTGCTTACTCTGAGGAGGATGGAACATACAGTGCGTTGCATTATGAAGATGATGTCCCCTATGAGGTAAAACAGCAGCGACTGGATGCAATTATGACCTTGCAGCAGGAAATAAGTGCGGAGATTGAAGCGCAGAAGGTAGGAAGCACCATGCGCGTGATAATAGACCGTAAGGAAGATGAATATTACATTGGACGCTCCGAGTTCTGTTCTCCGGAGGTCGATCCTGAGGTATTGATAAAATCAGACGATGAGCTTCATATTGGGTCATTTTATAATGTCAGGATAATAGACAGCAATGAATATGATCTGTATGCAGAGATGATTTGAAAAGGTTTTGATGAAATGAATAATAAGGAATATATATTCGAATTGTCTCAGAGGTGTGGATATACACAGGACAATACGCAAAAATATGTACGTTGCATCATAGAGAAGATGGCTTCTAAGTTTGACAATGGAGAGAATGTCTTCATTCCGAATTTTGGTACGTTTGAGTTGAAAAACAGAATGGAACGTATTGTCGTCAATCCATCGACAGGTCAGAGAATGATGGTTCCTCCAAAGATCGTATTAAATTTCAAGCCCGTCGCATCTATAAAGGAGAAATTAAGAAAATCAGAAAATGAATAAAATATCAGATTTAGCTTCCGCGCTTGTTACAAAATACGATCTTACCCAAAAAGAAGCTGAATTATTTGTAACATACATGTTTGATGTCATAAATTCTGGCTTACAGAATAATGACAAACAGGTTAAGGTCAAGGGACTTGGTACATTCAAAATACAAAGTGTTAATGCCCGCGAAAGTGTTAATGTAAACAATGGCAGACGAATAATCATTGAAGGACGTAACAAGATTTCGTTCACTCCTGAAACTTCGCTTAAGAACAGAGTAAATCAGCCTTTTGCTCAGTTTGAGACAGTAATAATAAATGATGGTGTAGATTTCTCTGACATGGATAATAGTGATATTTCAGAGGATGTGAACTATGATGATGAGCAACGTACCGACGATGAGCAGCGTATTAATGATGAGCCACGTATCGATGATGTGCCACAGGAGGTTAGAAATAATGATTTAGAAGATAAGGACGTAAACGCAGATGACAACATAGAAAATGTTCCTGAAGAAACAGTAGAAGATACTCCTGAAAACGATGTGCCACAAGAGGATACGGATAATGTTGAGCAGCCGGATATTATGACAGAGCCGACAATAGCCGAACCTGTGGAAAAGCAATCTGATGTAGTTATAGAAAGAGATCATCCGGAAGAGGAGCACGTAGTTGACAATTGCGTTGCCCATACTGACAACAACGTTCAACCGGAAAAAATTGACGCAAGCGATGGTGAGAGTCGAAAGACTTCCGGTAAAAGAAATAATATCATAATTTTACTTATATCTATCATAATTCTTTTATGTGGATGTGGAGTATATGGTATATTTTATTATCAGAAACAAATATTGCTGCGTGAAGACAGAATATTGGAATTGGAAATTATAATAGATAATTTCCAGACCAAAATGCAAAAGAAAACACTTGATGCAGAGAGGCAGAAAGTAATTAAGAACAATCAAACTGAAAAGACTACAGCAAATACCGACTCGATAAAAAAGCCGGTTGCTAAAACTGATAATAAAGGCAATTCTGACTTTGAAAAATATAACAAGGACATCAGAATAAGGACAGGGGCTTATAATATTGTCGGTATTGCACAGACCATTACTTTAAAAGAAGGACAGTCTTTGGCTTATATAAGTAAAAAATACTTGGGACCGGGTATGGAATGTTATATTGAAGCCGTAAATGAAGATAAGGCATTTAAAGCAGGCGAGAAGATAAATATTCCAAAGCTAAAGCTTAAGAAAAGATAAAGATATCAGTGTATCCATAGTGATAATACGATGAAGTATTCATTGAATTATGGCAATATAAGAATATAAGTCATACATATAAAGGAAATTAGTCGGATAAACGTCATTGACATTAATCTTGTCGATGACGTTTCTTTTTTGAAGTAACCACTCATTAGAAACTCTGTGGGTACTGTTTTTTATTATGATGTGATATGAAATTTCTGAAAACTTCTGATAATAATCCGTGTTGCTATCAGCGATAAATCTTCCAACACAGGACAAGAGCATAATTCTCATATTTTTTATCACATCAGATATCATTCTCTTTGAATAAAACTATCGTAACATACTTACAGTTTTTCTTGACTCTATTTTGACAAAACAAAATTGAAAAAGAGATGTAAGAAAATGTTAAATCCGGTATTATAAAGGCCATTCCTGGCTGTATAGGCTTTTCGTATACCCTGAAGTGTAGTCCGGAATCATTCATCATGCGTTCTGATTATGCCCGTTTTGTGGTCTGATTAAGCCCATCTTATGGTGTGATATTAAGTGTTTCAGCCCTTGAAATGGGCTTTATCGCATGCTAAAACGGTGCTTATCGCATGACCGGAAAATATTCGTTAAACATAACTTATTGATATTTAGTGCTTTGCATAGGCCTATTATGCTTCGCGAATTTGCGACCGAGCGAGAGTCTGCCCGCAAATATTAGTTTATTTTTCGGGGTAGAACAGAAAACTCAGACGAAGAAATCGCAATATACTTAAAATCTGAAAGTGATTCATATTGTTATCATCACGGCGGAAGAAAAACAATGCTTATTCGGAATTTAAGCCACAGCTTTCCATTGAATAATATACCTACGGCTTTTTCACTTTGTATAATTAAAAATTAAGGATACTCTTGCCATTACGGATCTTGGTCTTAATTGAGTAACCTGATAACGGCATACGGTTGTATTAATGGTTTGTCTGCTGTATGTGTCGTTGCCAAAGATGTTGTTCTGTGTGAGACCTATTTCATAAGCCTTGCGTCTGTAGGACACAGAAATGTCAGAGAAATAATTGAACGACACGCTCTTGTCATTGCTGTGATATATCTCGTTGTCCCATTCTATCTGCCAATGTCCCGGCATAAGGAATGCTTTCAGACCATGATTGAACGAATTTAGAGTAGGCATGAGACTCACCCCGGTGCTTTTGTTTTTCAGATTGGACATCGTGTAACTTGTATAAGCCTCAAACGAGAGCCAATCAATCGGTTGCAAGGAAATATAGGCCGAAACGACAAGGTTGTTCATCATAAACGGCGTAACGACATCAGACACCAACATATCGTAGTCGTTGCCGGCATAATAGGTCGTAACGCCTATATTCAGCTTTGACCAGCGGAACGACTGTGCCAGACGTGCGAAAACGGTCAGGATGTGTGAGTCGGAGGTCTTGTCTGTGGCACAGCTCTTGTAGATGTCGCCAACCATCTCGCTTGAATACAGGATATTGTCGAACAGATTGTTCCATGTAACCAACAGTGTGGCAAACTGTCCCTTTATGGTATTTTTATAATCTACCTGTCCGTTCAATGCGTGCGACATGGTCCTGCTCAGTCTTCCGACGCCCTGTCGCATGGTGATGTAGTCGGTGAAGATGGGCAGGCTGCCTGATAACGACACGTCGAGAGGATTGTATGAATAAGAATACGCTGCCGAGAAGTCCCAACGTGCCGTAGGACGGAACACCGCCTTCACACTTGGCTCTACCAGAAAATCGTTGCGCGTGTCGCTGTTTAATCCGCGCGCAAGCCATACTAACGGCACGGTTGCAGTCAGTCTGAAGGAGCCGTGCGAATAGTTTGCCTCGGGGGTAAGGCGCGTATCCGACTCGTAATAGCTGTCGTTGCCGTTGAGCATTGTATTGTTTATCGAAAGTTGCTGCGATTTTCTCTTTGTCGAGAGTGTATATTTGAAATTAAACCTGCCTGCCTTATGGCTGAAATATGTCTGTGCGCCCCAATGGAACGACTGCATGTCGAGTCTCTGCATAGTGCTGTCAGACAGCAAGAGCCTGCCGGGCAGATTATTATAGGAGAAATATGCGCTCAGCGAAAGGAGGTGATTGTTCTTCAGTCGTTTGCTCATCGTGAACGAGTCCTGCAAATACCGTTTGCGTGGTTTCACGTTCTCATACATTCCTCTGCCGTTAAGCATGGTCGTGGCAGTACTCTTGTTAAAGTCGGCATATCCTTTAAGTGTGTTCACAAGATATATGTCGTCACGGTTTTTCTCGTACTTCAACTCGGCAGAAATCTCACTTGTATGCTGAGTGGCGTCCACATCCTCGACAATGGCATTTCCGTCTGCCAGATCGGTGTACACGGTCTGTGTTGTCTGGCTCTGTGTCGTCTTGTCCAGCAGTCCGCTTACCTGCAGGCGCAGGTCATCGCCATGATGGGTCTTGAACAGCCAGTTGGTGGCCAACAGGTTGGAGTTGTTGAACGTTGTACGCACTGGTTCGAGCGATGGCGCTGGCATGGCGATTCCACCAAGTATGCTGTTCTCAACAGCTGCGTCGTTCTCAATGGACTGCCTGTCGTGAACCTCCTTCATTACATCCTTTCCGGTGTTGTTGTATTTGTACATTGAGATGCTCTGCATCTTACGTGAAAACATCATTGCCATGAGACGGCTGTCGCCAAGCGCGCCGGCGCCTTTCTGCGCTTTGGTTCCGGCTCCTATATCGGCCAGTCCCTGCCATACGTTGCGGGCATCGTCGGTCAGTACAATATTGAGTGCAGCCTGGTCGGAGAAGGTTACATCGCGCAGCAGTTTCACAGGTTGGTGCCGCTCATACACCTGCACGCTCTTCACCTTGTCTGCCGATATGTTTTCTGAGTCCTGTGAATATTTAGACCCGAGCATATCGAGCCCCTCAATGTAGAATTTGTTTATTTGTTTTCCCTGATATGTTATTGTTCCGTCTTCACCGACCTGCAGTCCCGGCATTTTCTTTATGACGTCGGCTATCGTCCGGTCTTGTTTTTGCTTAAAGCTGTTCACGAGATATGTGAGTGTATCTCCACGCTGTGAGACACGCGGAGCCCTTATCTTAGTTTCCTTTATTATAACCGACTTTTCGTGCATTATGATAGTTTGTCCTTGGCGAAAGTCCTTGACGCTGATCGTATCGCGGGCATATCCTATATAAGAAAACAGTATGCTCTCGGCACGCTTGCCGTCCTTGCCGCTTTCGCTGAGTGTAAAACTTCCGTCGCCCGCAGTACGAGTGAAACTAAGAGTGGTGCGGCCGCCATCGGCCAATAGAACGACGCTTGCCGAGCGAAGCGGTTTCCCGCTTTCATTCACTACCTTGCCTTTATACGTCTGTGCCGTCATGGTGAGAGAGACAACGAATGATAATATGGTAACTAAGAAATATCTCACTTTATTTATTATTTATAAAACTCCATTAAACAGGGTGTATACGATTTCTCTGTTTTCCCCTTCGGAACAGATAGCCCGATAGCCTTGCGGATGCTCCAATTGCTGCCGTTCTTGCAATAGTCGCAGAAGTCATCCTGAAGCTGCTTGGGCGTGCAGCGCTCATATTTCTTTGTGTTGATGAACGACATGGGATAATCGCACTTCTCTATTCCTGCGAAGCTGAAACTGTAGATGCCCTCGCTTTCCGAAGCCGCAAGGATAAGGCCGGGTAGGCCACAGAGCTTCCACGGACCGTCGCTGTAAGGCAGATCCAGCGTGTACCATGCTGTCCACTTGCGCCCGCGCAGTTCGCAGACGGCTTTCTTGCAGGCATACCCGCCTATTACGGAGTCGCCTTCTGCCAGGTCCCATTTCATGGCAGGCATGTCCTCCTCATACAGATAGGGAAAATTGAATATGACATACGTGTATGTCAGTTTGCCCGTTGTAGGATAGTTCTTAAACACTTGATAGGTTTCGCCCTTATCCGGGCCATTCTTGCCATATAACTGTGATGCCAGTTCGATGTCGCTGAGTCCGGCGTTCTTCAAAGAGTCTGACTTATGTTGGAACTCACGGTCATAGATGCTATAGTATTCCGAATACTCGCGTCCGACCTCAAGCACCTGGAAGTCTTCTTTAAGCTTACTTTCCTGCTTACCTTTAAACGTCGCCTTGTATGCAACCTTAAACATTACGCTGTCTTCTTGTCCTTTTGTTTGTAATACGCCCATGAACAATAATAGCAACAATATTTTCAAGTACTTCATATATAAGAAATTAATAATAGTGTCATGATATTTATATTATGAGAATATTCATACGATTATATCTTCGTTAGAAAGTATTGCAAATTTATACTTAATAAAAATATTTAATGCTAAACAATCTTTTCATACTGCGTCAAAAAATATATAATTACTTTTTATCATGATTATGCTCCATTTGCTGTCATAATAATATCCTCAGTAAGGATATACTATACAAATGTATAAAATTTATTGGTAATAAATACAAAAATTATATAAAATTATCTCTATTAACATTATTAGACTTCTTAGATTTATTATCGAATCCAACAATGACGTGTTCAAGTATATTCATAAATTGAACATTACGTTACCTCGCCTCGCGGACAATGGCTTTCGATTAAATATACAGAAGCTTTGATAATTTTATTGTCAATATTTTGGGTGCAATTGCAGCATGCCGTTGCATTCCGAATAAGCCGTGTGTCAATGTTACGGGAACGATTGACACACGGCCGGTTTTATTATGAATTTATCGAACTCACGTTAAATAAAAAAGGGATTGCAATTTCGCAATCCCTTTTTTATTTCTTATTTATTATACGCAACAGAACAATACTATGAGTTGCGCCGTGAATATCCTTAAGAACATTGCTAAAGGATAAACTGTTGAATAACCTACAGCAGGCGCCTCGCGCGAACAGATGGAGTTTGAGTAAGCCAAGGCTGGTGGATCTGTATATGTACCGGCAATCATTCCCATGATAGTAAAGTAGTTCAGTTTAAAATGTAAACGAGCTACAATTCCAACCAGAAGAATTGGAATAACGGTAATCATAAAACCTGTATATACATATTTCAAACCATCACCCTGAATAACAGTCTGCCAGAATCCGGCACCGGCCTTAATACCTACACTTGCAAGGAATAGTACCAGTCCGATTTCTCTTAGCATCATATTAGCGGATGTCGTTGTATATGTGACAAGCTTAAACTTATAACCGAATCGACCAATAAGAATTGCTATGATTAATGGTCCTCCTGCTAATCCCAACTTCAAAGGAACAGGCATACCCGGTATAGCCAATGGTATGCTTCCGAACAAGATTCCTACCAGAATACCTATAAATATTGTGGCGATATTAGGTGAGTCAAGTCTTTTAACAGAGTTACCCATCATTTCTGCTACACGGTTAACATTATCCATCGGGCCAACAACAAGAATTTTGTCTCCTACCTGGAAATGATAGTTTCTACTTGCGAAGACATCCATGCCTTGGCGTGATACTCGTGTTACTGTGACACCATATACGCTTGAGAAATGCATCTTGCCAAGTGTCTTACCATTCATCGAAGGGCGCGTGATGATTATTCTACGAGATATCAGTGGCTGGTTCTGAGCTTCTTCAGACCATGGAGTATCTGTTTCCGGTCCTATGAATGCTTTTATTGCTTCCGCATCAGCTTCCGCACAAACAATGAGTACTTCATCACCTAACTCAAAAACTGTTTTGCTGTTTGGTATAAAAATATTTCCATTGTGCTGCAGGCGTGAGCAAACCAAATCTCTGTTCAAAAATTCTGAAATTTCTCTGAGTGTTCGGCCTGCCAGATAAGAGTTGTTCACCTTTAAATGCATTTGATGTGGTTTTGCATGCGGGTTTTCTGCTTCTTCTTCCTCAAGCTTCTTTTCCTCATCAGCAAGTTTTGTTCTTGTGATATAGCGGATAGCTATTGTGGCACCGATAATTCCTAATACTCCAAGTGGATAGGCACACGCATATCCTGATGCAATTTGCGGTACTTCACCTTTGAACACGGAACTAAGAGCTTCATTGGCTGCTCCAAGTCCAGGAGTGTTAGTTACTGCTCCATACAGTGTACCTACCATCATTGGCAGATTCTTTGCATCACTGGTATCAAAAAATATGAAATAACAAGCAAACATGACGAGAACGTTCAGCACAACTATTGTTACAGACATCATATTTAATGTTATTCCGCCTTTCTTGAAGCTTTCAAAAAATCCCGGACCTACTTGTAATCCTATACAGAAAACAAATAAGATTAATCCGAAATCCTGAAGAAAGTTCAGAATATTAGTAGGAGCAGTAAAGCCGACATGTCCAGCAACAATGCCGGCAAATAACACGAATGTTACTCCTAATGATATTCCGCCAAATTTAATCTTACCTAATAAGACTCCGATGGCTATAACCAAAGCATACAGCAATGTTATATGCGCTACAGAGTCTGTTGTTATAAATAAATCAATAAACCAATTCATACTATAATTTATAACCAGATTAATTTTTTAATAACTTCTTGCAATTATAACCCTTTTGTTTGTTGGCTTGCCGGATACCATATCGATACCCTCTGTTGCTTCATATCCGAATGGCTCACAACGGATTGTTGCTTGGGTGTCTTCTTTAATTTTAGCTTCTGTTTCTGGAGTACCATCCCAATGACACAGGAAGAAGCCTCCGTCTTTTATTCTTTCCTTAAACTCGTCATAATTGTCACACTCATAAATATGTGCATCGCGGAACGTCTTAGCTTTGTCGTACATATTTTTTTGTATATCATCTAATAATGACTGAACATAAGCAACAATACCATCAATAGATCGGGTTTCTTTTTCCAGAGTATCTCGACGCATTACCTCAATGGTTTCATTTTCAAGATCTCTTGCGCCAATGACAAGACGTACCGGAACTCCTTTCAACTCATAATCAGCAAATTTGAATCCTGGACGTTTGTTATCAGAATCGTCATATTTTACAGAAATTCCCAGTTCGCGTAGCTCACGAATTATCGGTTCTACCTTCTCTGATATTTTAGCCAAAGCGTCAGAACCCTTTGATATCGGTATGATTACAACCTGAATCGGTGCCAATTTTGGAGGAAGAACAAGTCCGTTGTCATCAGAATGAGTCATTATCAATGCTCCGATCAGTCGGGTAGAAACGCCCCAAGATGTTGCCCATACATATTCAGGTTTGTTTTCTTTGTTTAGATAAGTTACGTCAAAAGCCTTTGCAAAATTCTGTCCGAGGAAATGGCTGGTTCCACTTTGTAATGCTTTACCGTCCTGCATCATTGCTTCAATTGTATAAGTGTCCAATGCTCCGGCAAAGCGTTCCGTTTCACTTTTCACGCCTTGTACAACAGGCATTGACATCCAGTTCTCAGCGAAATCTGCATATACATGAAGCATTTTCTGTGCTTCGGCCTCAGCTTCTTCTCTTGTTGCATGTGCTGTGTGACCTTCCTGCCACAGAAACTCTGATGTGCGTAGGAACGGTCTTGTGCGCATTTCCCATCTCATTACATTACACCATTGGTTGCACATCAATGGTAAATCGCGCCACGAATGTATCCAGTTTTTATAGGTATTCCATATTATTGTTTCAGAAGTAGGGCGTATGATCAATTCTTCATCCAATTTAGCCGCAGGATCAACCTCTACACCACTTTTATCAGCTTTTGAACGTAAACGATAATGTGTAACAACGGCACATTCTTTTGCAAAACCTTCTACGTGTTCTGCCTCTTTGCTCAAAAAGGATTTTGGTATTAACAATGGAAAATAAGCATTCTGAACACCTGTTTCTTTAAACATAGAATCCAGTTGATGCTGCATTTTTTCCCAAATAGCGTATCCATAAGGCTTGATAACCATGCATCCGCGTACTGCGGCCTGTTCTGCCAAATCAGCCTTAACTATCAAATCATTATACCATTGACTGTAATTATCAGCTCTTTTGGTAAGTTCTTTTAATTCTACCATTTATATTAAAAATTATAATTTATAGCACGCAAAATTACAAAAAAATGTTGTAATATAACATCAGAATAATAAAAAACACATATCTTTGCATATGTATAAAACATGTTACAGATAAAATAAATAAACAAGACTATGAAAAAAATCAAAATCATGACACTTACAATGTGTTTGCTCGCCATTATAGGATGTCAAACAAAACAGGGAACTGGAGCATTAATTGGTACAGGCGGTGGAGCAGCATTAGGAGCTATAATTGGTAAATTAGCAGGAAATACAGCCGTTGGTGCTGCAATAGGCGGAGCCGTAGGAGCCGGTGCCGGTGCATTGATTGGACGTCACATGGATAAGGTTGCAGAAGAAGCTGCCGCTCAAGTTGAAAATGCAAAAGTTGAGGAAGTTACTGATGCAAATGGTCTGAAAGCCGTAAAGGTGACATTTGATTCTGGTATTTTGTTTGCAACGAACAAATCGGATCTTAACTCTACATCTAAGAATGAACTTGCAAAATTCTCAACTGTATTGAAGAATAATGCAGATTGTCATATAGATATATACGGTCACACCGATTCTACTGGAAATGACGGAATCAACATCCCTCTGAGTAATAGTAGAGCAAAGAGTGTTGCTGATTATCTGAAAAGCTGCGGCGTTTCAAGCTCACAGTTCCAGAATATTACAGGAAAAGGTAGTTCTGAGCCGGTTGCCGATAATGGAACAGCTGAAGGCAGACAGCAGAACAGACGTGTTGAAATATATATGTATGCAAGTCAGGCAATGATTGATGCAGCAAATGCCGGAACACTGAAGTAAACATTCTGTTTTATTCATAAAATTATATTAAGTCATCACAATTTGATGTTGTGATGACTTAATATTTTTATTGTGAGGAATTATAATTGTACTTTACAATGCATTTAAATTTAATTGGTAAGATTTTACGATGGGGATTGGCTTTGTTCTTCAGTAGTACGATACTTGTTGTCATCGCCTACAGATTTATCCCTGTTTATATTACACCACTTATGGTGATAAGATGTTGTCAACAATATTTCAACAATGATCATGTGACACTTCATCATAAATGGGTTCCATTAGAAGATATTTCACAACACTTGCCTGTAGCTGTAATGGCAAGTGAAGATCAGAAATTTCTCTTACATCACGGCTTTGACTTCAATGCGATAGAAAACGCTGCCAGGTATAACAAAAAAAATCAGAAACGCATGAGAGGCGCAAGTACCATATCACAACAAACGGCAAAAAATGTTTTTTTATGGCCGGGACGCACATGGGTGAGAAAGGGACTTGAGGTATATTTCACAGCTCTTATTGAATTATTGTGGAGTAAACAACGTATTATGGAGGTATATCTTAATTCCATAGAAATGGGAGATGGAATATATGGTGCGTCTGCTGTGGCAAAATATCATTTCGATAAAAATGCATGCGATTTGTCAAGATCAGAGTGTGCGCTTATTGCAGCGACTCTTCCTAATCCAATAAAATACAACAGTAAAGAGCCTGACTCTTATTTAAGAAAAAGACAAAGGAAAATAGAACATGAGATGAAATTCATACCGACATTTCCAAAAGAGGGAGAGGACATAAATCATAATACCGTTAGTGGAGGAGTATATCGAAACAAATAAATCACACATTCTGTATGCAAGAGTTTCTAAAAGATCTGGATCAAGACCAATTGTCTGCCGTTAAATATTGCGATGGTTCACAACTTGTTATTGCCGGTGCCGGATCCGGCAAGACAAGAGTCCTTACATATAAGATTGCCTATCTCCTCAGCATAGGTGTAAAGCCATGGAATATACTTGCACTTACTTTTACAAATAAGGCGGCGAATGAGATGAAAGAACGTATCGGTATTCTCCTAAAAGAGGATGCTGCCCGACGAATAAATATGGGAACATTTCATTCCATCTTCTATAGAATCCTGAGATCTAATGTAAACGAGATAAATTATAGACCTAATTTCACAATATATGATGAGAATGACTCAAAGGTCCTTGTCAAGAATATTATGAAAGAATTTGGTGTCGATGATAAAAAATACAGTCCGGGGCAAATCCTAAATACTATAAGTTATGCAAAAAACCATCTGATTACAGTAGATGAATTTTTGATGAATGACAGGACAAATATAATTGGTAATATATACAATGAATATGTTCAAAGATGTCATATTGCCAATGTGATGGATTTTGATGATTTATTAATCAAGACGTATGAGTTATTCAGTAAAAAGCCTGATGTGTTGGATAATTATGCTGATTTGTTCAAGTATATTCTTGTTGATGAGTATCAGGATACCAATTATGCGCAGCAAAAAATAATAGAATTATTGTATAAGAAAAATGTTTGTATATGTCTGGTAGGGGATGATGCACAAAGCATTTACAGTTTCCGTGGTGCAAATCTGGAATATATGCTTAGTTTCCCGCAAAAAAACAATTTTAAGATATTTAAACTGGAACGGAATTATCGAAGTACAAAAAACATTGTCGCTGCGGCTAATAGTCTTATCAAGCATAATGAGCATCAGATTCATAAAGATGTATATAGCAATAATGATGAGGGTGGAAAGGTAAGATTAAAGGTGGCTCACTCCGACCGTGAAGAAGCTTGTATTGTTTGTAAAGAGATTAAACGACTTATTATAAAGGAAAAATCTGATTATAAAGATTTCTGTGTGTTGTATCGTACCAACACGCAGAGTAGGGTTATCGAGGAAGAATTAATCAGACAGGCAATTCCTTATAAAATATTCGGAGGGCTTAATTTCTATCAAAGAAAAGAAATAAAAGATATTATCGCATATCTTCGACTGATTGTAAATTCTGATGATGAAGAGGCGATAAGGAGAGTGATAAATTATCCGGTAAGAGGTATTGGGGAATCTACACTGAGAAAAATCACAGATTCTGCAAGACAGAACCATGTTAGTATATGGAGTGTCTTATCCGATCCTGATCGTTATGAGTTAGATGTAAGACGAAATACAAAAAATAAGCTTGCTGCATTTCACGATTTTATTGAAGAATATAAGATTAAGAGTAAAGAACTCGATGCTTATCAATTGGGAAAAGAGATACTGGAACAGAGTGGTCTGAAAAATGAATTTTATTCTAATGACTCTCCTGAAAACGTCTCAAGACAACAAAACATCGAGGAATTTGTAAATGCATTACAAGATTTTGTGGAAAATAGAAATGAGGAGGGAATACAGGATGTTTATATCTCCGATTTTCTGCAAGAGGTATCGCTGTTGTCTAACATAGATGATGACAATAATGAAAATACGGTGTCGTTGATGACAATTCATGCCGCGAAAGGTCTTGAGTTCCCGTTCGTTTTCATTGTCGGCCTTGAAGAAAATATAATTCCGAATGTTCATGTATCCTCATCTAAAGAAATAGAAGAAGAGCGCAGGCTCTTATACGTAGCAATAACCAGAGCACAGAATTATTGTTGCCTTACATATTCGAAAAGCAGATACAAATATGGTATCATGGAATTCAGTCGTCCAAGCAGATTCCTTTATGAGATAGATCCTGCCTATATTGACAATGAGGATATTAATCTTAAGTTTAATACGGGTGTTACTATCAATGATAATCATTTCTCAATACCAAAGGCGACAATCTTAAATAAGCGAATTCCCTCAAAAGTAATTATAAAAAAGTATCAAGATATAAAAGAATCCCACGACACATATGAGGAAAGCGATTCTGATTATAGCATAAAGGTTGGAGATATAATAGAACATCAACGTTTTGGCATCGGTACCATAATATTGTTAGAGGGTAGAGGAGATAATAAAAAAGCTACTGTAAAATTTAATAATGTGGGAACAAAACAATTATTACTAAAATTTGCCAAATACAAAGTTGTAAAATGCTGAATTCAAATTGATAATGCGATATCATTAACTTTAATTCAGCCGTAATTAAGATGTTACTATTTATAATTTTTTTATTAAAACGGTTTTTAAGTTTCGTTTTTATATAGTATCTTTGCAGGTAAATTGAAAGCAAATTAAGAATATGGCACGAAATATCTTCAAAGGTTTGGGAGTAGCCTTAATAACACCTTTTACAAAAAATGGCGAAGTTGATTACAGTTCTTTAAAAAGGTTAGTGGAGTATCAGATCCAAAACGGAGCTGATTTTCTTTGCATTCTTGCTACCACAAGTGAGGCTCCCTGCTTGTCGAAGGAAGAAAAACAGAAGATAAAAGACCTCATTGTAGAGATAAACAGTAAACGTATTCCCTTATTGATGGGATGTGGGGGAAATAATACAAAAGCTGTGATTGAAGATCTTCAGACTTTGGATCTTACAGGGATTGATGGAGTCTTGAGCGTGTGTCCATATTATAACAAGCCGTCACAGGAAGGTCTTTATCGTCATTTCATGGCCATCTCGGAAGCAAGTCCGTTACCGGTAGTCTTGTATAATGTTCCGGGACGTACAGGTGTGAATCTGAAACCTGAGACTACGGTAAGACTTGCTAATGACAGCAAGAATATAGTTGCTGTCAAGGAAGCATCAGGAAGTCTGGAACAAGTGGATGAGATAATAAAGAATAAACCGGCTGATTTTGATGTCCTCAGTGGTGACGATGCTCTTACATTCTCTATGGTGGCAAGTGGTGCGGCTGGTGCTATATCTGTTATTGGTAATGCTTTGCCTAAAGAATTCTCAAGAATGATAAGACTGGAGTTCAAAGGTGAATATGAACCGGCTCGTAAGATACACCACAGTTTTACTGAATTGTATTCTCTGCTTTTTGTCGATGGAAATCCGGCAGGAGTAAAGGCACTCCTTCATGAGATGGGATTCATTGAGAATGTACTCAGACTGCCACTTGTACCAACACGCCTTACCACTTTACAAAAGATAACGAATATATTGAAAGCATTGAAGATATGAGATGTTATTCGATGACATATGTTATCGCTATAATGTTGTTGGTAATAATATAGAAACTAATGTTTGCATACAGATGAAAGATGACATTCCTCTTATGTTAATTCATATCCTTTCGACACTTTGACGTAGAAGTATTGATATGAAAGGAAATAATCTGTGGATTCTTTTATTGGTTGCAGGCATAATTATAATGCTTGTTTTAAATCTCATCATAGGTTCTGTGAACATTCCTTTAAAAGATGTTCTTGATATAATAAGTGGACGGGGAGATGTAAAGTCAAGTTGGCGGTTTATTGTTCTCGGTTCTCGACTTCCTCAGGCTCTTACCGCGATATTATGTGGCGCGGCACTTTCGTTGAGCGGATTGTTGCTCCAGACTATATTCCGTAATCCCTTGGCAGATCCTTCTGTTTTTGGAATAAGCAGCGGAGCCGGATTAGGCGTTGCCGTTGTAATGCTCTTTTTCGGTGGCAGCATCGTAACATCCTCATTTAGTATTTCGGGAGTTGTAGCGATATTCTCTGCTTCATTTATAGGTGCCATGATTATGACTCTTTTGATATTGTTTGTTTCAACAAGAGTAAAAAGCAATATAATGCTTATTATAATCGGTATAATGATAGGCTACATTGCATCTTCAGCCATTACAATACTTAATTTCTTTGCTACGGAAGAAGGTGTTAAGTCGTACGTTGTATGGGGAATGGGAAATTTTGGTAGTGTTTCGGCTGTCTATCTGCCACTTTTTATTTCAATTGTCTTATTGGCTGTCGTTGCGGCTGTGCTATTGGTGAAGCCTCTTAATATATTCCTTCTTGGTGATGCTTATGCGGAAAATCTTGGTGTAAACACAATAGGATTACGCAATGCCGTATTGTTTATTACCGGAATACTTGTTGCTGTTGCCACTGCTTTTTGTGGTCCAATAGCTTTTATTGGCTTGTCTGTACCACACATTTCTCGTATGCTCGTGCATACGGATGATTATAGAAAAATACTTCCATCTACGGTGCTGACGGGAAGTATCGTAGCACTTGTGTGCAATCTTATATGCAATCTGCCCGGTAACAAGGGTGTTATACCGCTTAATGCCGTGACGCCACTTATCGGTGCACCTGTTATAATATATGTCATTACGCGTAAGACAAAATTTAATATACATCAAAATATATATTGATAAAATTAAAATAAATATATGAGTGAGATATTTATAATTATCGGACTGATTATCCTAAACGGTATATTTGCAATGTCGGAGATTGCACTTATATCGGCCCGTAAGTCAAAACTCGGATCAGATTCAAAAAAGGGTAACCGTTCGGCTGAGACAGCTTTAAAACTTGCAGAACAGCCCGACAGGTTCCTATCCACCATTCAAATAGGTATAACTCTTATCGGCATCCTGACAGGTATTTACTCAGGCAATCAGATTGCTCAGATTGTGAAAGATTTATTTATATCTGTAGGGATGCCCCCGGCTTATGCTCCGGCTGTTGCACAAATTATAATTGTCATTTTAGTTACATATCTGACACTTATTTTCGGAGAGCTTTTGCCAAAGCGTATAGGATTATGTATGGCTGAAAGTGTGGCAAAATTTGTTGCACGTCCTATGTATATGCTTTCTCGCGTAGCATCTCCGTTTGTGTGGTTACTTTCTGGAAGTACAGCATTTCTTTTCCGTATTTTAGGCCTTAAAGATAAGGAATCGAAAGTTACAGAAGAAGAGATTAAGTCTATAGTGAAAGAAGGAACTGAAGACGGAGAGGTGCAGCCGGTTGAACATGATATAGTACAGAGGGTGTTCTTGCTTGGAGATCTTGAAGTGGACGCCATTATGACTCCAAGAAACGACATGGTATGGCTGAATAATACGATGACAGCCAAAGAGGTGAAGGAGATAATAGCCGAAGATATGTTTGCTGTATATCCGGTCGCAGATGGTGATTTGGATCATGTAAAAGGCATTGTATCCTTGAAAAATCTGTTCTTTGCACTTGATAAGACAGATTTCTGTTTAGACAATATTGTGGAAGAGCCAACGTTTATATATGAAAATATGGATGTATATAAGGCTTTGGAATTGATGAAGTCGCAACACACCGGGTTCTCACTTGTATGTGACGAATTTGGCTCGTGCGTGGGTATTGTTACGTTGAAAGATATTCTTGAAGGTCTGGTAGGTAATATGCCTGGTGAACATGACGGTGAGCAACAGATTGTTCCACGTTCCAATGGTGACGGCTGGCTTGTTGACGGGCAATGTCCTATGTTCGATTTTCTTAAATATTTCAATGAAGAGGAATTGTACGAGAATGAGGATTATAACACCGTTGCCGGTTTGTGTATAAACACATTGGAGCATATTCCTGTATGTGGAGAACATTTTGAGTGGAAGATATTTAGTTTTGAGATAGTTGATATGGATGGTGCCCGTATTGACAAATTCCTTGTTAAAAAGAAGTAATGATATGAATGAGAAAGAGAGAATAGAAGAGCTTCGACGCTTACTTCATGAATATAATGTCAGATATTATATACAGAATGATCCTGTAATAAGCGATCAGGAATTTGACGCGCTAATGAGTGAACTGCAACAACTTGAACAGCGTCATCCTGAATTATACGATGCAAACTCACCTACACAACGTGTCGGAAGTGATTTGAATGGTAATTTTAAACAAGTGGAGCATAAATATCCAATGCTGTCATTGTCAAATACTTATAATGAACAGGATGTTGCATCATGGTATGATAGTGTCAGCCGTGGATTGAACGGTGAGAAATTTGAAGTATGTTGCGAGATGAAGTTTGACGGACTATCAATTTCTCTTATTTATATTGATGGAAAGCTCGTAAGAGGCGTAACACGTGGCGATGGTATTCATGGCGATGACGTTACGGCAAATGTTCGGACAATACGTAGTATACCATTGGTATTGCAACCCGGAGATTATCCGAAAGAATTCGAAATACGTGGTGAGGTCCTCATGCCGTGGACTGTGTTTGAACGTCTTAACAAAGAACGTGATCTGGCAGAGGAACCGTTATTTGCCAATCCACGTAACGCAGCGAGTGGTACGTTGAAAAGCCTTAGCTCTAAATTAGTTGCGAGTCGTCATCTTGACAGCTATCTATATTATTTGCTTGGAGATGACGTTCCGTATGATGGCCAATATGAAAGTATGCAAAAAGCGGCAGAGTGGGGGTTTAAGATCAGCCATGCTATGCGCAAAGTGAGTTCTTTGGATGAAATATATGATTATATAAAATATTGGGACGTTGAGCGTAAGAATCTGCCTGTAGCAACAGACGGTATTGTGTTGAAAGTCAATTCTTTCAGACAACAGCGATTGCTGGGATATACAGCAAAAAGTCCGAGGTGGGCAATCGCATATAAATTTAAGGCTGAACGTGCATGTACAAAACTTATTGATATAAAATATCAGGTCGGCCGTACTGGACAAATCACTCCTGTAGCATGTCTGGATGAAGTTCAAATATCCGGTACTTCAGTCAGACGGGCAACATTGAATAACGAAGATTTTATAAAGAAGCTTGATTTGCATATAGGAGATTATGTATATGTGGAAAAGGGCGGTGAGATTATACCAAAGATTGTCGGCGTTGCCTATGACAAGCGCGACGCTAATGTTATTCCTGCCACGTTTATTACACATTGTCCGGAGTGCGGTACTGAACTTGTCAGATATGAAGGAGAAGCCGCGCATTATTGTCCAAATGATACGGGCTGCCCTCCTCAAATAAAAGGTCGTATCGAGCATTTCATTGCACGCAGAGCTATGAATATTGATTCCATTGGCCCGGAAACAGTAGATGAATATTACAGGCAGGGACTCATAAGAAATTTTGCAGATTTATATGATATAAAGGTGGAAGACATTAATGGTGACGGAAGCCGTGAGCGTTCTGCAAGAAAAGTGATTAATGGCATAAATGCATCAAAGTCTGTTCCATTCGAAAGGGTTGTTTTTGCTCTTGGAATAAGATTTGTCGGTGAGACATCAGCAAGATTACTTGCCCGTCATTTCAGAAATATTGATGCATTAATGGGAGCAACCAAAGAAGAACTCAAAGAGGTTGACGGGATAGGCGATGTAATGGCCCAGAGTGTTATTGATTATTTTGCTTCGCAAGAAAATAAAAAAATCATAGGACGTCTGAAGGGCTATGGATTGCAAATGAGTATAAAAGAGGATCCTGAACAACAGAGAACAGACAAACTTGCAGGTATGAATATTGTAATAAGTGGAGTATTCTCTAAACATACACGTGACGAGTATAAAGCTATGATTGAAAACAATGGAGGTAGGAATGTTTCGTCTGTAAGTTCGAAAACAACATTTCTGCTTGCAGGAGACAAAATTGGACCTTCAAAACTACAGAAAGCTGAAAAGCTTGGAGTAAAAATAATTAATGAGGAAAAATTCCTCGAAATGCTGAGTTGAATAATTTATTCATGGGTATGAAGATAATTGTATCGGAGGAAATAAAAGATATATGCCCTGTATTTGTAGGGGCTTGTATTGAGGCAAATGTATGCAATACACAATATTGTGACGCATTATGGACTGAGATAAACGAAATGTGCGACTTTATCAAGGAACGGTTGACAACGGAAACATTGAAATCGGTACCGGCAATAGCTGCCACACGCAAGATTTATAAAATGTGCGGGAAGGATCCTTCAAGATACAGACCGGCAGCAGAAGCTCTTGTGCGTAGAGTTCTCCAGGGCAAGACTCTGTATCAGAAAGATACAATTGTGGATTTGACAAATATGGCAAGTATGTTATCCGGATACAGTCTGGGTGCATTTGATTCTGACAAGTTTAGTGGAGATACTCTGACATTGGGCATAGGACGTGATGGCGAACCATACGAAGGTATTGGCCGAGGGTTGATAAATATAGCAGGATTGCCTGTCTACCGTGATAATGATGGTGGTGTCGGAACTCCGACAAGTGACAACGAAAGAACAAAGATCGGGCTTGAAACGAAACACCTGACTGTACTCGTAAATGGATATGATGGGAATGAGCAAAACGTATCGAAAACTTCAGAGCTGATAATCAGGTTGCTCAAGCAATATTGCAATGCTGACAACACGAATTATTTTATATATAAATGATACTTATTTGATTATTGAAAAATAATATATAATATGAAAATTGTTATTGGAATTGATGTTGGAATAAGCACGACAAAGATTATCGGTATAAATGAAGAGGGACGGGTGCTGTCTCCTATCCGGATTAGGGCTACCGATCCTGTAACATCACTTTATGGAGCTTTCGGAAAATATCTGTATGATAATAAAATACAGTTGGATGATGTAGAGAAAGTAATGCTTACTGGTGTCGGAGCGGCATATATCGATAAGGCAGTTTATGGATTACCTACAGGAAAGTCTGAAGAGTTCATTGCCAATGGTTTGGGAGCCAGGTATGAAACAGACCAGAAACGTATGATGGTTGTCAGTATGGGTACAGGTACATCGATCGTGAAATGCGATCAGGACAGCATTATGCATGTAGGTGGTATAGGTATTGGTGGCGGCACATTACAAGGTTTGTCGAGATTGCTTTTGAATACAGACGACATAAAACAAGTGGCAGCGCTTGCTGAGCATGGTGATCTGTCACATATAAATGTTTTAATCAGTGATATCAGTCTGAACCCATTACCAGGATTACCAATGGATGCGATAGCTTCTTTGTTCGGAAATGCGAAAAGCGATGCCTCACGAGAGGATCTTGCACTTGGATTAATATGGATGGTATTGCAGTCTATTTGCAGTGCTTCCATATTGTCTTCCCTGGGCAGCGGAATAAAAGAATTTGTCATGATAGGCAATCTTACATTACTTCCACAATGTAAATTAGTATTTCCCGCTACAGAAAGGTTGTATGGTGTTAATTTCAGAATCCCCAAGTATTCCGAATTCTGTACTGCCATAGGTGCAGCATTGAATTATCTTAATGATGAGAAGAAAATATTAGTCTGAGCTGCAGATTGCAAACAATAAACGCCACATAAGATTTTCCTTATGTGGCGTTTATTATTAATATGCCTACAAATTATGTATTACAAAATATGGGATATTCCCAGGATATAAAGCATTATATATCCTAAAACCAGACCAATCATACCAATTGTAAGTCCTATTTTCATCATTTCATTTTGTTTAACCAATCCGGTAGAGTGGGCAATCGCATTTGGTGGCGTGCTTATAGGAAGAGTCATGGCCATTGATGCAGCGATAGCAATGCCAATAAGTACAGTCGGAGTTCCTCCGATGCTATCAAGAGCAGAGCCCATACCTTTACATACTACAGCAAGAATAGGAACAAGAAGAGCTGCTGTGGCTGTGTTTGATATGAAGTTAGACAATATATAGCAGATAATTCCGGATATTATCAATATGGCTACAGCAGACCATGAACCAAATGGAATGCTTTTAATAACATTTTCTGCCAATCCTGATTCATTAAGAGCCAAACCGAGAGCAAATCCTCCGGCAACCATCCAAATGACACTCCAGTTGATCTCCTGCAGATCCCGTGCCTTTACAACTCCAGTGAATGCAAATATAGCGATTGGAACCATTGCTACTGTATTTGCTCCAACACCGGTCCATCTGTCAAGAATCCATAATGCCACAGTTAGGATAAACGTAATTGCAACAACGTTTGTTCGCCAATTGTGTTTTACTTCTCCTTCTATTTCAAGATGAATAGTTTTTTTCTTAAATGGGAAGAATGTTTTTAGGAGATACCAGCCTATTATTAAAAGAACAAGTGCAAACGGTGTCATGAAAAGCATCCATTCTCCAAAGCCTAATTGCATGTTCAGACCATTGGGATCATTAAGGTATTTTATAGCAATTGCGTTCGGAGGTGTTCCAATTATTGTACCCATTCCACCGATATTGGCCGCTACCGGAATAGCCAGTGTCAAAGCTACACGTCCTTTACCTTCAGGTGGCAGGGCTTTAAATACCGGAGTCAGGAATGTAAGCATCATGGCAGCTGTAGCAGTGTTGCTTACGAACATTGAAAAAACACCAGTTATCAGAATGAAACCTAACAGAACATTTTCGCTTTTCGTACCAAAAGGCTTCAATAGCGTACGGGCCAATAGAACGTCAAGTCCTGACTTTGTGGCTGCAATGGCTAAAATGAATCCTCCAAGAAAAAGTATAATTATAGGATCTGCAAATGTAGCCATAAGTGCTTCATGGTCCAACAACTGGCTTTTATCAATATCAGATACAAGAAACTTGAATGCATTATCTGAAGTCGAAAGTAAAAGTATTCCTATCAAAGATACAGATGTTGCCCATGGAGATATAGCCTCGGTAACCCACATTATGGTCGCAAATGCGAATATTGCTATTATTCTTCGTTGAATAACGGTTAAGCCGTCGATGCCAAAAGCATCAAGGGGCATATTCCATAGAATTAACATTACTATTACGGCAATAGCAAACATCAACGCCTTTTTAACTACAAAACTCCCGTCGAGAGTGTATCTTTTTTCTACAGCCATATTGTTTGGGTTTTAATTAGGTTTATTATTTTATTGATTTACGGATACACAAAGATATGAAAAAACTGATTACAACAAATGTTTTTGTTTTATTTTTTAGTGTACTGTGGATTATTTTTTACCATAACTATTTAGATTTAGTGAGTTCAACATGCAGATACAAATTTATATTATAATTCTTAGTTAATATTCAGCAGTCGACTTAAATCAGAGCCTATTTTAGATTTTATACATTTTTTAATATGAGTGCGACGAATCCAGAATTAATGACGGCAGCGCGTCAATATTTCTTATATTATTGACTTACGCTTTATTTATAAAAAGTATGTCGTGGTACTACTCGAGAGGTTGATAATAAAATTAACGCTGATATTGTGTCATAGCATTAGTTTTATTTGGTAAGTATTATAAATTTTATTCCATATAGGCTACAGTAACTTTAGTGCAATTGTCGCACATGCTTCAGCATCGGCAAGTGCATGGTGATGATTCTTAAGATCATATCCACAATATTTTGCAACTGTTTGCAGCTGATGATTAGGAAGCACATTGCGCAATGCACGTCTTGAAGCTCTACATGTACAGTAAAATTTATAATTCGGATAGTCCATTCCATATTCACAGAAAACCGCCTTCAAACATCCTTCATCGAAAGGACTATTATGAGCAACCAAAGGAAGTCCGTCTATCATAGGTGCTATCTCTGCCCAAACGTCTGGGAATAATGGTGCATTTGCTGTATCATCAGCAGTCAATCCATGTATTTTCGTATTCCAATACAAATAATAATCAGGAACAGAATGGATAAGTCTGTAAATACTATTTATAATCTTGCCTTCTCTCACAATTACTAATCCAACACAGCAAACACTCGAACGTTTATTGTTGGCTGTCTCAAAGTCTATTGCTGCAAAATTATCCATAATGACATTTATTACAAATATTGTATATATTATTCCAGAAAAACAATTTGCTGGAAATAGTTATTAGCTATGCAAAGTTAACAAACAAATTTTACTTTTATACATAAATTTAGTCTGCATATATAGAGATGTGGGTACACAAATAAAAATATATCAATAGAGATTCAAACGCATCTATAAAAGAGCCAATATCGAGTTCCGAAAGAGCCCATATTGAGCCCTAAAAAAGCCTATATTAGACCCTAAAAAAGCCCATTTCATAGCTCAAAAAGCACCATATCATAACCGATGGTAAATAAGAACTGGCATAAGTGCTGCGAATAAGGCTATTCTGCACTATACGTTAAATCGCAGCAATAAGTATGCCATTACAATCATATGGTGGTTTGACTAATGACAGACATTTTATAGCATAAACACAAAGCACACAGAATGATAGAGACATGAAACGAGCAGATAAAGTATGAATAGTGGTGCTGCTATAGCTACTCCGTATGTAAGCAGTCCAAACATTTTGGATAATAAAAAATTGTTTGCCACAACATTATGATAGGTTATGGCAAATACACATAATGCAAATGAAAATAATGGTACAAATCCTGCGGAAAAGCTGCCTGGATATATATTTCCAGCTACATTTAACAAAACCGCATGTGGTACGCATGTGAGCAAAAACAATATTATAAGAAATACTATCAGCTCAACTGACACAAAGCGCAAAGCAAGACGTTCACGGAATCCAAGTCGTCTCAGATGTTTCATGGCTGTAAATAATCCACTTCGTTCTACAGCTCCAACAGAAATGGACAGCATTAAAATCCACACAAGAATGAAATTAGTCTGACACTTTACATAATTTCCAATAAACCATCTTATGCCCTCTCCACCAAGCAGAGAACGCACATAAAGGTCAGGATTCGTTGCTGTAATAATCCACGACAAGACAAAAAGCATAATCTGTAACAATAGTACAGACAGTGTCATTATCGAAAAAATCCTATTTATCTTTTCTCTCATTTATGTCCTTATTATTTTCACCATCAATCATCATCAGGCATAAGATTATCCAAATCTATGATTCGTAATTCAAGTGCTTTAACAACAAGTCGTGTAGCATTCACGGCAACTCCACCGTTACCATTCGGAAAAAGTTTCTGTATAAGTTCGTTCTGACGCTTCTCCAGACTTTTTACACCAAAAGGCATATTCTTCAAAGACGCTATCTGTTCTTTTGTATAGCCAAGTGCTAGATGACGAAGGAAGCGTTCGTCGTATTCGTCTATTTCATATCTTATAAGAGACTCTTGTCTGAATATCTGATTGTTTACGGTGTTTTTGAATCGTTCTACAATTTTATTGAGTATAGGCTGGTTGAACACCATTCTCTTACCATGCATCACACTGGCCACATCGCTGCGTGTTAACAGTTCACCACTCTTCAATATGATACCGTCACATCCTGCATCGAGTGCATCTACCCACAGACGTTCATTCAATATCTCACCAGTAAATATCAGAACCTTAACTTCAGGATATTTACTCTTTACCTGTCTGCATATCTCCACTCCCACGGTGGTGGATCCGCCAAGTCCGAGATCGAGCAAGACCAAATCCGGTAGTTGCTGATTTATAAGCTGCCAAAAATGCAGTTCGTTGTCTGCCGTACCAATTATTTCTGCTTCAGGAATCTCATTACGGAATATACCCTCTGTACCTTTAAGTTCCAAAGGAACATCTTCAACTATTATAACTTTAAATTTGTCCATACTAATTTTGTAAGTATTATTTCAATTATTGTACTTCCATCTTTCCCTTCTACGGCCTGTATGCCGCAAGCTCTGGCATTTGTTATCTCTCCAACTTCGCGTACTATCTGCTTACACAATAGAAAGCGAATGTCAATAGTTGTAGGAGTAAACAAATCCATACGTTGGCTGTTATTCAGTTTCATGGATGACATAAAAACCTTTATATTGACATATCGCTCATTATAATTATCGACCGTCATGTCGGGTCTTATGCTTCCATTCATCTTCTTTAATAGTTCAAACAAATAGATGACAATCTGATAGTCAATTCTGTTTTTTTCCTCAATCTGACGCAAAGATTGAGCACTTAGAATAGTATATAATTCCTTATAATAACATATAGTATCATTTATTGCATACAAATTGCGGTCTGTACCGTCTATAAGTTGTTTTATTCTTGATGGATAGTACATTGTCTCGTGTTTCAATGTGGAAAGGCAATTGTCGAGCACACTATTGCTTATGTGCATTTTGTTATTTTCAAGTTCGGCTTTTTGCAGCTCATCTTCAGCATATTCTATAGAGGTATGCTTCTCCGAAATAAGGTTTATTTTCTGTTGGAGAGCTTGTTTTATTTGATTGACTACATCCTCAAGTGCCTCAAGACGTGGATTTACAAAAGAAAATCTGTCACATTTATTCCAAATGTCTTCGATCTCTCTTAATTTCACATTTGGTGTCTCATCTGATAAAAGTACTTTATTTATTGCCACAAGACTTCTAACATAAAGATTGTAATATATCCTATGACGATAATATAAGAAATAATAAGCCGGGAATATCATCACAAATAAAAATGATAACATAATGATGGCCACGTTCTTATTCTTTCTGGATTCCTGCATTAGATGTACGTAATCAGAAAGAGTGTTGTCTGCACTTTTCTCTCTAAAAAGCTTTGTGTATACGTTGTTGTTGTACTCGTAAAGATCCCATTTCTGTAGTCCTATAGCCGCAATGGCACACTCGTTTCTTATGTTCAGTATGACACTATAGTCAGTACGTAGACTGTCGTAGAACCATACCAGTTCTGCCGGAATAGACATTGCATCAGAATATATCGTCATTGTATCACGTCCGCTACGTGTTTGTCTCAAATAATATCTATTCAAATATTTCATGCAACTATCCGCATAGATAAGAGTGCGATGATAATCTTCACGCAAATTCGCGTTGTGTGCACTGTCTGAGAGAACACGGGCTCTTCGCAATTCCACATTTCCCATTGAAAAAGAGAATATTGAACATGATAAAAACAGAATAATCGTAATAATACGCATTATTCCTTTAGGTAGTCTAAAATAAAAACGACTGCCTTTACCCAACTCGCTCTCAACAGATATTGTACAAACACGGAAAAGCGAACTTATCTTCTTGTACTTGTCTATTATTCCTTTACAATTCATAAGTCCGAATCCGTGCGGACGAATGTCTGCATCGGATTTTATAGAATTTTCCTTGTTGCTCTCACGTATATTATGACTGAATATATTCTCTAATTTATTTTTTTCTATTCCGCAACCTGTATCCGTGACTGCTATCTCTACATAATCATCTGCTGCCCGACTGTTTATGACGACACGTCCTCCTGGAGGAGTGAAGCGTCTTGCGTTTTCTGCAATAGTGTTTATCATGAATAAAGTGAGCACTTTATCTGCCTTGACAATATCAGTTGTTGGCTCAACTTGAAAATCGATACCTTGCAGTTTGTATTCCATACGGCTTTTTGACACAATATTAAATACTTTCTGAAGTTCAAAACTTTCAATATGCAGACTTAGTTCACCCTTATGCATTTGTATCCAGCGAGTGAGCACATCATTATATTCATTTATTTTGTCCGTTATTTCAGATAGATACTCATAACGTTCTTTTCTTACCGCATCACTTTCATTCATTATTATAAGCCTCTTTACTTCATGTTCCATTCTGTTTATCAGAGGCAATATTCCATTTGCCAATGATATTTTCGCCCGTTGTTCAAGATTTCGTTTTTTGTTTGACAATAACTGTTGTTTTGCAATTTCTGTTTGTTCCTTGATTTCATCATACTGCTCATTGAATTCTTTTTCCTGCAATTCATCCTGGCTTTTCCATTCTTCTAATGGGCGTAAAAAATCACTGACAGAATATTTTTTCTCGTTTTTACGACGTAAATAGTTGAAAATAAATAGTAGCAGGACAACAATAATTATCATAAGAACAACAGCAACAATCATAAGATTTAGCTGTCTGGACAATTCGTTCAACTGATCAGCCCTGGCTTCGAGTTGACGATCCTGTCTGGTTTTTTCTTGCATCTCCAAATATATGCGTCTGTTCTGGAAACTCTTTTTTTTGTCTCCTAATGCGGCATATGCCAAGGATAATTGTTCTCTTATGGAAGCCACAAGATCTGGAGCGTCATTTATTGCTACATTTTTACCAAGGGCATCATTGAGACATATTAATGCAGAACTATAATCATTTATACCCAAATAACATTCTCCAAGTGTACGATAAGCTCCGGCAGTCTGATACACATCTCCATAGCTTTCAAACAGATGCAACGAACGTCTTGCAATGTTACCGGCTAAAAGAGAATCAGGCATCTTATCCACGTTTACAAAATCTATTTCCTGTGGATTATTCCTTATAATATAGTCTCTGTTTTTCTCGTCAAGTAAATGTTCGCTAATTGCCTGTAATGAGTTTGCTTCCCAATATGGATAATTATATTGACGTGATAATAGATAACATCTCATAAGATAATTAAACTCTGCCTGGCAGATGCTCTCTTTAGTACCGTTTTTTATTATTCCACCTGCACCAACGTTATAATAATAATTTAACAATTGTGCCGTGTCCTCAACAATATCACCGTTTGGATCGATTGATTCAATTGCACTTACAGATAAATCTGTGAGACCTATATAGTATAAATATGTTGACAATACTATTGAATATTCAGTTTGTGCATAAACGTAACGACGATGTTCGCGCTCGCTCAATGTCGCATGTTCTTCCTCTATGCGTTTCATTCTCGTAATAGCACTCTCACGATAGAAATAAAAATCCTTATTCCGTGATTGTCTCTGGCATAGTCTCATAAATTGAACGTCCGTAATGAGTTGCTCTATTTGATTGTCTGTGAGTTCCTGAGCTTCATGTAATAGTTCATTGGCCTTGTCGTATTCCATCCTTGCCATATACACAAACGCCTCATTATTTAGAGCCTCTGCCTTTCCCGTGCTATAATCATACGCTTCTGATGAATTGTATGCACGTTCAGCATATATCAACGAACTGTCAAGATTACGATAATGATATTCATAAGATGCAGTATTTAGCTGATCTACCATATTTTTCCCCTCTGGCCGTGAACATGCAAAAAGGAAAAAAATAAAAACAATCATAATCGAAGGGTGACTAACTGGATGATTTCTCATAAACCGTAATCAAATAAAAACAACAGTTTGCTCTCGTTATAGAGCAAAGGTATATAAAATGTATCAATATCAGAAAATTTATTTACAAAAAACAATATACATTTGTAATAATATTTAGAATAAAAATAATATTACGAATAACGTATGAATCATTTTTTATTATTATTTTTGCAATATATTTCCAGCCATATTACATGAGTGAAAAAATTACAATAAAAGATATCGCTGAAATTGCAGGAGTATCAGTCGGAACAGTAGACAGAGTGTTGCATAATCGTGCAAATGTATCACAGTTTGCAAGAGAAAAAGTAGAGAAAGCTCTAAAGAATATGAATTATCATCCCAATGTATATGCAAGTGCATTGGCATACAATAAATCATACACTTTTTTCCTGTTAATGCCGATTCATGAATCTGAGGCCTACTGGGAGGAAATTGAGCAAGGGGCTCAGAAAGCAATAGAAACAAGGCGCGATTTTCATATTGATGTGAAGATCATGTATTATGAACGTTTCAATAATGATTCTTTCATAGAGCAATATACAAAGTGTATGGCAATGAATCCTGACGGTGTGATAATTGTACCGGTTGACTTGGATGTAACAAAAGTTTTTACGGATACACTTCACAGTAAACAAATACCATTTATATTATTAGATTCATATATGCCAGATCTCAAACCTCTTTCGTTTTGGGGCCAGGACTCTTTTTGTAGTGGCTATTTTGCTGCTAAGATGCTAATGCTTATTGCATCTAATGAAAAACAGATAATGCTATTGAAGCAGGTTAAGAACGGACGGGTTACGAGTAAACAACAACGAAATAGAGAAGTTGGTTTCAGACATTATATGAAAGACCATTTCCCAAATATTGAAATAGTTGAATTGCAAATACCATTCAATTACACAAAAAGAAAATACGATGTTATATTGAAGGATTTTTTTGATGCACATCCTCAGATTCATCATTGCATTACCCTGAATTCAAAGGCACATATAGTTGGAGAATATCTATTGAGAAATAATATACGCAATATACAGATAATGGGATACGATATGGTTGCCAAGAATGCTAAATGTTTAAAAGAAGGAAGTATATCTTTTCTTATTGCACAACATGGATATCAACAGGGTTTTAATTGTGTGGACACGCTATTCAAAGCCGTGGTTTTAAAGGAAAAGGTGCAACCTGTAAACTATATGCCCATAGAGTTGTTGACAAAAGAAAATATGGAATTTTATCGCAGGACACAATTATAGAATAAATATATGAAAAATAAAAACGGTATCATAGCCCTGAGCCCTCTGATTGTTTTTATATTGCTATATTTGGTCACATCTATAATAGTCCAGGATTTTTATAAAGTTCCTATAAGTGTAGCATTTCTTATTTCTGGAATATACGCTATCATGTCATCGCCGCATGGTAGCTTGTCTGAACGCATACGAACATTCAGCAGAGGTGCAAGTACAGAAAACATAATGCTAATGATTTGGATATTTATGTTGGCTGGGGCATTTGCTAATACGGCAAAAGATATAGGGTGCGTAGATGCAACTGTGAATCTTATGTTGTCTGTCTTACCTGATAATATGATCCTGGCAGGATTATTCATCTCTACATGTTTTATCAGTCTATCTATAGGAACTAGCGTTGGGGCAATAGTCGCATTAGCTCCTATTGCAATAGGATTGGCGCAAACAACAGGCACCAATATGCCAATGATGCTTGCTATTATTGTTGGAGGTGCCTTCTTTGGAGATAATCTGTCTTTCATCTCTGATACCACAGTTGCTGCGACTAGTTCTCAGGAATGTAGTATGAAGGATAAATTTAAAATGAATTCATATATAGTATTTCCTGTTGCATTTATCATACTGATATTATATGTTTTTTTAGGATTTAATATAAAAACGCCAACAGACATACCCCAAGTAGAGTTCTCTAAAATATTGCCTTATCTTGCTGTATTTATAACAGCATTGATGGGTGTGAATGTTATAATTGTGCTTACAATAGGCCTGATATTGACAGCAATAATTGGCATTATTAACGGATCATATGATATATTTGGTTGGTTCACATCTATGGGCGTCGGCCTACAGTCGATGAGTGAACTCATCATAATTACTATGATTGCCGGAGGACTTTTTGAAATTGTATGCAAAAATGGAGGTATAGAATATATTATAAGCAAAATATCGTCACATATACATAGTAAACGTGGCGCTGAACTCGTTATTGGTATAATGGTTGCAACGGTAAATATATGTACAGCAAATAATACTGTTGCCATTATAACTGTTGGTGGTATTGCTAGGACAATTAGTCTTAAATACGGTGTTGATAATAGAAAGGCAGCAAGTATTCTTGACACTTTTTCATGCTGCATACAAGGTATAATCCCATATGGAGCACAAATACTGACGGTTGCTAATCTATCAAAAACCAATCCGATAGATATTATGCCATATCTATATTATCCATATGCATTAGGTCTGTTTACCTTATTGTGCATATATTTCGGATTTCCCGCTTCACACTATAAAAAATAAAAATGGATATAATAAAAAGAAACTTTCTGCGCACATTACGTTCCGGTGCGTTTAATGATATTGAGCCATTTGAACCGATGTCCGTATTCAAATGGAACAAATTGTTAACTATGATAGTTTCACAAAATGTAGTTCCTGTTGCAATTAAAGGGATGAAAAATTGTCAATATGAGAACATTCCTTATACAACGATACTGACGTTCTTCAAAAATTGTAATATTGATATTACTGAGACAATAAAGGAAAAAGTTTGCATTCCACAGTCTGGACTTAATAACAGGTTCTTAAATAAAAGGCTTAATGAACTACGTTATAAAGAAAGGCATTCTATTGATACATCTGTTGAAACTTTAGATCTATTGAATATTATAATATATAATACAAATAAAATTCTGACACATGGCATAACGTATGATAACCTGTTGATTATAGGTAAATATCTACGAAACAAAGGGAACAAAGTAGATTTTGTAAAACTAGAACAATGGTTACAAACCATAAAATTACAATCAATAGCACAATATGAAGGTAGTATTCTTATTGCAACACTAAACTTTGACCAAAAAGAAATACCATTTGTACATACAATTGATAACATTGCAAAAAATAGAGCTTTAGATGCATTAAACAATGTAATACAACAAGATCCCAATCATGTTCATGAATGGCATTTTAGACAAAGTAAAAGTGGATTCTTGCACAATAATTCCACATTATTACGTAATAATATATGGCATTCTATGAAGTATATAAACTATGCACCACTTGAAACGGTAAGCAACTTGATTAATAGAATTGCTAATAGTTTATCAGAAATAGAGGAATAAATATATCATGTATTAATAATTGTAAAATTAAATTGACAGGGACAAATCTATATTCTCTTTTTATTAACTTTGCAGCTATGAAGACAATATATTCAGTTTTATTAACTTTGCTTATATACATAATTTTACCGACAGCAACATTGGCACAAGATATTTATCCGGAAGATGTACAATGCGAAGATACATGCACCCATATACATGGTATTGATATGAGTCACTATCAGGGAGAAGTCTTTTGGGAAGCAATCGGTAATAACAAAAAAATGGCATATGTATATCTTAAAGCGACAGAAGGAGGCGACAATATTGATGAAAAATATGAATATAATATTGAGCTTGCGCAGAAGCATGGAATTAAAGTAGGCTCATACCACTTTTTCCGTCCTAAGACGGATCTCAAGAAACAATTAGAAAATTTCAAGGCACAATGCAGACCAAAGAACCAGGATTTGATTCCAATGATTGATATTGAAACAAAGAGTGGACTTTCTACTGATGAATTTTGTGATTCACTATTCAAGTTTCTTGATATGGTTGAAAAAGCATATAAGCAAAAGCCTTTATTATATACATTCACGAATTTCTACAATAACTATCTTTTAGGAAAAATAAATGATTACAAAATAATGATAGCCCAATATACAAAAAGAGAACCGGTACTTAAAGACGACCGAGACATCACAATGTGGCAATATACAGGAAAAGGACATATTGATGGTGTAAATGGATTTGTTGACAAAAGTCGATTCATGGGTAAACATAGTTTGAGAGAAATTAGATATAAACATTAAAAAAAAGTAAATAAAATGGCAATAATTAAATGTCCGGAATGTGGTCATGATGTAAGTGACGAAGCCCCGCACTGTCCTAATTGTGGCGTTGAGATATCAGGAAATCTGACAACCTGTCCTAAATGTGGAACAACATATCTTTTAAGTCAGAAAAGCTGCCCTAAATGTCATTTTCAAAGTACATCAAACAGCATACAAATTTCTGAACAAAACTTACCATCAAATCCTACAAATAAGAGAAACGTTTATTTAACCATAATAATCGGTATTATTGTATTGATTGCTGTTGTAATAGCAGGGATATACATATATAACAGTCAGAATAACATAAATAGAGAACAGGATGAATATGAATTTGCATCATCCAGTAACGATATTTCTGTGTTACAAAAATACCTGGATGACTATTCTGACACAGACGCTCCAATGGAACACATACAGGCAATTCAAGCACGTATGAACGAATTGCAGAAAGATAACATTGCATGGACAAATGCACTTGTAAGCAATTCCAAAAGCGCACTTGAACAATATATAAAAGAATATCCAAATTCACAATATAAGAATCTCGCAATTCATAAGATTGATTCTATAGATTGGGCCACGGCTCAAAGTTCAAATACCATCGAAGCATATGAAACATATTTGCAAGATCAACCGAATGGAGAGCATTTTGATGAAGCATCAGATTGTATAAGAAATATAAAGACCAAGACAGTACAACCTGAGGAAGAAATCATGATTGACATGATTTTCCGGAATTTCTTCCAAGGTATTAACACAAAAAATGAAAATACGTTGTCAAATTCCGTCAACCCAGTATTAACATCATTCTTGGGGAAACAGGATGCCACTCGTATGGATGTAATATCTTTTATGAATAAAATATACAAGAATAACATTTCTCGTATGGATTGGCATACAAACGGTGATTATAAAATATCAAAAAAGGAAATTGGCGAGCAACAATATGAATATACTGTGGAGTTCAACGCAGTGCAAGATATAGAATATACGGACGAAACAACTAATCGACAAGATTTCAAGATATCATCTAAAATTAGTCCCGACGGTAAAATACAAGAATTTAATATGAAGAAAATAATTAAACAATAAAAATAGAATATATCGCCTGTCCAATAAAATGGTCAGGCGATAATTGTTTGGTTATAAAATTATTTATACTACTTATATATATCAGCAATCACATTGGTGATATATTTTGTCCATAAATATGAAAATGCTTAACTTTGTAGGCGTAAATACAAAATAAGATATGATTTCCGTAGAAAATTTAAAAGTTGAATTTGGAGTCAAACCTCTTTTCCAGAATGCAAATTTTGTTATAAACGATCACGATAAGGTTGCACTTGTAGGAAAAAATGGAGCTGGTAAATCCACATTATTAAAAATATTGTGCGGACAAAAGCAGCCGACAGAGGGGAAAATATCGAATTCATCTGGTATGACAATAGGTTATCTGCCACAGGTGATGATTTTGCAAGATGACACTACGGTCATGGATGAAGCAAAAAAAGCTTTCTCCAATGTTATAAAAATGAAAGAGAAAATTGATGCAATGAATAAAGAACTCACTGAACGAACAGATTATGAAAGTGAAAGTTATATTGCATTAGTTGATAAATACACTCAAGAACACGACAGATACCTCATGTTAGGAGGGAAAAACTATGAAGCAGAAATAGAGAAAGTATTAATAGGTCTTGGTTTCTACAGATCAGATTTTGAGCGTCCGACATCCGAATTCAGTGGAGGATGGCGTATGCGTATAGAATTGGCAAAAATATTACTTAGCAAACCAGATTGTCTCCTTCTTGACGAACCGACCAATCATCTTGATATTGAAAGTATACAATGGTTGGAGCGTTTTCTGCAACAAAGTACAAAAGCTCTAGTACTCGTCAGTCACGACAAAGCTTTCATAAATAATGTGACAAACAGAACCCTCGAAATTTCATGCGGAAAGATTATAGATTATAAGGTAAAGTATGATGAATACATCAAGCTACGCGCAGAAAGACGAGAACAACAAATGCGTGCCTATGAAAATCAGCAGAAGGAGATTGCCGAAATAAAAGATTTTATCGAACGTTTTCGGTATAAAGCAACCAAAGCGGTACAAGTTCAAAGTCGCATTAAACAATTGGAAAAAATCGTTCCTATTGAAATTGACGATGTAGATAGATCTGCCTTGCATCTTAAGTTTCCACCATGTCTTAGGAGCGGCGATTACCCTGTGATTTGCGATTCGGTAAATAAAGAATATGGAACGCATAAGGTATTTGAAAATGTTACATTTACAATAAAACGTGGGGAGAAAGTTGCCTTTGTGGGTAAAAATGGCTCTGGAAAATCCACCTTAATAAAATGTATAATGAACGAAATACCTTATTCCGGAAATCTGAAGATAGGTCATAATGTACAGATTGGATATTTTGCACAGAATCAAGCGCAATTGCTCGATGAGAACCTGTCTGTTTTTGAGACAATTGATAATGTTGCCAAAGGAGATATCCGACTAAAAATAAATAATATATTAGGTGCATTCATGTTCGGTGGCGAAGCATCTGATAAAAAAGTAAAAATGCTAAGTGGAGGAGAGCGAAGTCGTCTTGCGATGATTAAGTTGTTGCTCGAGCATGTAAATCTGCTCATTCTTGATGAACCGACCAATCACCTTGATATGCAGTCTAAAGAGGTCTTGAAAAATGCCATAAACGAATTTGACGGTACTGCAATCATAGTAAGTCATGATCGTGATTTTTTGGATGGATTGGTTTCAAAGGTGTATGAATTTATGGACGGTAAAGTGACAGAATATCTGGGGGGAATATACGATTATTTGAATAGACGTAATATAGAATCTCCGGACGAGCTATCTACTATAAAAAAATCTTCCGTTGTAAATGAATCTCCACTACAAGCTGAAACGGTAAAAAAGAAAAATAGTTATGCTGAACATAAGGAGTTACAGAAAAAAATACGCAAAATTGAGAAAGCAATAAAGGAGTCAGAGGCAAAAATAGAAAATCTCGAAAATAAGCTGAAAGTTCTTAGTGAAAAAATGTGTACTCCGGAAGGTGCCTCAGATATGAATCTTATATCTGAATACACATCTGTCAATAAACAACTTTCAGCAGAAGAAGATATATGGACTAACCTTTCTGAAGAGCTCGATGAGCAACAAAAGGAATTATCATATTAATAAATATTATACACATCGTATAAAATATAAATACACTATAAACAAAATAAATCATATAAACATGAAAATGATAAACATTATTATTCCGATTATGGCAATTGCAAGCATGCCGTTTCAAGGAATTGCCCAAGAACAACTAAAATCGGGCATTAAATTGGAGAATCTGGATCAGACAGCCAATCCTGGCAATAGTTTTTATCAGTTTGCATGCGGAGGATGGATTAAGAACACACCATTACCTGCTGCATATTCCAGATTTGGAAGTTTTGACCAATTGGCTCAGGCTAATAATGAACGCATAAACACTATTCTCACTGAATTATCTTCAAAGACATATCCTACAGGAAGTATAGAGCAGAAACTCAGCGATTTCTATAAACAGGCTATGGACTCTGTCCGTCGAAATAATGACGGAGTGAAACCGGTAATGCCGTTACTCAATGAAATAGAAAAAGCCAGTACAAAATCTGCATTACATAAGATACAGCTTAAATATGCTACATTCGGATATGGCATTCCACTTGGAATAGGATTTGGAGCTGATGAGAAAAACGCCAAAATGAATATTCTCAACATATATCAAGGCGGATTGTTTCTTGGACAGAAAGAATATTATCTGGACAATGATTCTGCAACAGCGAATATACGTGAGGCATACAAAAGACATATTGTACGAATGTTCCAATTATTCGGCTTTGACAAAAAGACAGCCACGAATAAGATGGAGAACATTATGAAGATAGAAACAGAATTGGCAAAAGTATCAAAATCACGGACAGAGTTGAGAGACGTTGCAGCAAATTACAACAAGATGACCATTGAGGATTTTGAGAACAGATATCCGAGCATTAAACTAACTGATTATATGGCCAATCTTGGAGTAAACCCATCATATTTCAAGGAACTCGTAGTCGGCCAGCCTACATTCGTAAGTGGCGCAAACAAAGTTGTCGCATCGATATCTGCTGACGAGCTCAAAGCTTATATGGAGTGGGATGTAATACTGTCAGCAGCTGATTACCTTAGTGATGATGTAATAGCCGCAAACTTTGATTTCTTTGGAAAAACAATGTCTGGACGTAAGGAGAACTATCCACGTTGGAAACGTGCTACAAACCAGGTCGAGGCTCAAATGGGAGAAGCTCTTGGCAAAATGTATGTAGAAAGATATTTTCCTGCAGAAGCAAAGGCAAGAATGGAGAAACTTGTAAAAAATCTTCAAGTATCACTTGCACAAAGAATAAAGGAACAGAGCTGGATGAGCGAGGCTACCAAAGAAGCAGCTCTTGACAAACTTAATTCTTTCTACGTTAAGATTGGATATCCAAATAAATGGAAGGATATGTCCGGATTGACAATTGATCCCAAACTTTCATATTACGAGAACGTTCAAAACTGTAAGAACTTCTGGAGAAAATGGGACATTGATTATCGGGCTGGTAAACCTGTAGATAAGGATGAGTGGTTTATGACTCCGCAGACAGTGAACGCATACTATAATCCTACAACCAACGAGATTTGCTTCCCTGCTGGAATTCTTCAGGTTCCGTTCTTCGACATGAATGCAGATGATGCTTTCAACTACGGAGCCATCGGAGTTGTTATTGGTCATGAAATGACACACGGATTTGATGACCAAGGTCGTCATTATGATAAAAATGGAAATATGACCGATTGGTGGACACCGGAAGATGCGGACAAGTTTAATAAACGTGCAGAAGTCTGCGAGAAATTTTTCTCTTCCATAAAGGTACTTCCTGATTTGAATGCTAATGGCAAACTGACACTTGGTGAGAATCTCGCAGATCATGGTGGACTTATGGTTTCATTTAATGCGTTTAAAAATGCAACAAAAGACCAGAATCTTCCAGTAATCGATGGTTTCACACCAGAGCAGCGCTTTTTCCTTGCATACGCAGGAGTCTGGGCTGCAAACATAACCACTGAAGAGATACGCAATCGTACAAAGAGTGATCCACATTCTCTCGGTTGCTGGCGTGTTGATGGTGCCCTGCCACATATAGATGCATGGTATGATGCTTTCAACATTAAATCTACCGATAAGATGTTTATACCTAAAGACCAGCGCTTGAATCTTTGGTAAATTACAGTGTAAATAATCAATTGTTATAAATTACATCCTGAGTATAGACAATTTCTATATTCAGGATGTTTGCTATATGATAGAGCTTAGGGATATGACCGTATGAAGTTATGTGATATTAGGCTGTCTGAGGATTCAATATTAGCCGTTTGAATACATAATATTAATATAGGCTCATACGACAACACATGGACCGGTTCCATTCCTTTTATAAAACTATTTTAAAGTCCAAATTGCATTAGGATTTTCTCTTTGCAATATAACACAGGTAAATTCTGATGATCAATTTAGAATTAAAATCTGTGATGATACATCTGATATACAAAATCTTTATATCTGAACTTATTACGATTATATCAATTATTGCTTTGTTGCTTTTCTTTTTATTTAAGCACTGAAAAGATTTGACAATTACTACTAATTCCTTAATTTAGAAATATATATACATATATAGAATTCGTGTAATATTAGATAAAGGATGTATAAATGAATGACTGACGGGATAAATAATTAATATTCTTGTAAAAATACAGTCGGATAGACTCGCAAGACACAATTTTCAGTCATATAAAATTGCTTCTTACATTGTCTTGCCGACTGTATTTTCAATAATTTCAAAGCTTCTTTATAACATTAAGCATCTGTTCACCGATGCCAATGGTGTAACCTTGTGAGACGAATACAATCCGATTGAATGTGTCGGCAATGACGAATATCGGCAGTTGTCGTTTGTCACTGATTTTCATTTGCTGAACGAGTTGCTGTAGTATTTCGCCGTTCTTGTCAATACCGAAGATAGTTCCAGCCGGCAGTGCAGAGAATTCTTCTGAATTGAATTTCTTCATTCCATCACTGTTTTCAAAAAGTAAGACAAGTGGACGTCCCCATTGTTCAAACTGCTTTTTTATCTTCTCTATGTCGTGCAGAGTGTGGTTGGTCGGTTCCTGACCTGTATTTATCACGCCAAGAACATAGTAACCACGACCTGTCTGTGACAGTATGGAAACTTCCTTGCCATCTTTAATGAATGTAGATTCGCTGTTGAATGAGCCTATTACGCTTACTTCAGATGTACTTTGGCGCATATCCAAGGATAACATTGTTGTCTTGTCTGCAGCAATGTTGAATATCTTGTTAGACGCAAGTACACTGCCGTTGGCAAGACGTGTTCCTGTAGTCAACATATAGGTACCGACATCAAGTGTCACACCGTTCTTGAAAGTATTGCTCCAGCTTGTACCATTGCCCATATCAGACTGTCCCTCTTCCATATTCAGAAGTTTGGTACAGCCGTTTTCTATTTTGCTGATAGTGAAGTGGCTGTAGTATAAAGGATCTTCAAGATGTTTCTCTGGTGAATATGACAGGACGAGTCTTCCTTTTTTGCTTTGTTTCTTTATATCAGTATTGTCAAATCGTATGTCAATCCAATCATTTCCGGAGCGGTATTGAACTTTTGAAGTCACTGCATCCTTTCGTGCCTCTATGCCTAGACTTCTTGCTGCATCAACAAAGAGAATATCTCTTGAGCGTGGGGTTGTTATGTGCGAACGCATTGCGCCGACAGGTGTCTGGGCAATCTGTAGAGCGAGACTGTCCTTATCTATTTTTATATTTTTTTCTATCCATGCAGCTAATTCAGAAGGATCTTTACGGAATCTTTCAACCTCTTTTTTGCTGAATGCAGATGCGAGATAATGTTTGAATGGGGTGATTATCATTTCGTCTTCGACCCTTGGAGAGATTTGATCACTTTGAGCAGTGAAGTTGTCTTCGAGTATTTCTGTAGTTATGTCGCGCAGATCCTTGTCGCTGAGAGTGGCGAGCAGGGCAACAGTACGTTCTGGATTGTCCTTATGACGGTTGATAAAGTCAACAATAGTTTTGTGATTGCCTCTTGATTTAACAATATATTCAGAGGCATAACTGGCTATTTTATCAGCCTGTTCTTTGTTTAGGAATGTTGACGTGTATGCTTTTCTCAGCGAATCCTCGTAAGCGAATCTTATTTTATTGGCTTTAATCTGTTCTTCACTAAGGTCTGGTATTACAGCTTTTTCTGCAGGAGGTACTATTGTCAGAGTGTCTTCTATAACTTTGCTGATATCATTGTCAGTTGCCTTATTGTCTGTATCAATGGTAATGGTAACTGTGTTATCCTTACCAAAGGAGACTTTACGCCATGCATAGCAATTGTCTTTCGATGCCCAGATGAGCATATCTCCTTTGCCGGCGGTGAGACCTGTATGTCCTTCCTTGTCTGTATATTTTGTCGCAACCGTGCAGAACTCTGCATAGTTGTATATTTTAAAATCAACTCTTGCGTTATCTATTGGTCTGTTGTTTTGGTCTATAACAGTTATCTTGAGGGGCGAGGTGGCTGCATAATTGTCAGTTACGTTTATCTCAGTGAAATTGGATGACCGCAGTATAACTTCTTCAGGTCCATGATAGTCGCCAAACACTCTTGTATGCATGAGCATGGCACGTGATGCTGGGGCATTGAACCATCCGAGGTTAAGAACAGGTTCAGGCTCGCATGCTCCGAGGAAATACCATTTTCCGTCAGCCCATGCTTCTACCCATGCATGGTTGTCGTCGGTATGTGCCCAGCGTGGTGTATATACCTGACGTGCCGGGATGCCTACTGAGCGCAGGGCTGCAACAGTAAACGTGCTCTGTTCACCACACCGTCCAGTAGCTGTTTTCACAGTGGCCAAAGGCGATGATGTGCGGGCGTCAGAAGGCTGATATGTCACTTTCTCATGACACCAGTGGTTTACCTCGAGAATCGCATCATACATGCTTTTGCCGTTAACCCGTTCTTTCAGCTCATTGTAAAACACGACTCTTGATGAATCAAGAGCTTCATTATTGACTCTGATTGGTATTACAAAATGTTTGAACAGACTCTCAGGAACCTTTGATCCCCATGTCATTTCCTTTTTTGCTTTCAATGAATATCTTATATTGTTCAGGAAAAATGAGGTAGGGTAGTCGGTTATGTCGGCAAGTGGCATGTAAGCATATAAGAATGTCAGGATTTTTTTTTCTTCTGATGTTGCATTCAGACCGTTCAGGTTGAAAAATTGTTTTCCTATGACATTCATTCTTTTTTTGAACGAGACCTCAGTATCTGTATTTTCTTTCTGAGGAGTATTTGGCTTGATTATGCTCCTTGCATTTATCGTCATATTGTTTATTATGACGCATAGTAGTAAAAGAATGATGAGTTTTTTCATAATCTATAATAAATTAATAAAGGGTGGAACAAAAGGCAGTTGTGAATGTTCTGGTTTCCTTTCATAAATAGAACCTATTCTTCATTGTTTTGATAGGAATATGATCTTACAACCAGAAAACACGGTCTGCTCTTTGTCTCACCCTTACGGATTTGTTTATATGTCTTTCTTCTCTACAGTTGGTCTATCTTATTTATTCGGTTCTGATGACGTCCTCCCTCAAATGTTGTGTTGAAGAACTCGTCCATTATCTTTTCCGATGTTTTGTTGTCGATAAATCTTCCTGGCATGACAAGAACATTAGCATCGTTGTGCTGCCTTATCATATGAGCAATCTCCGGTGTCCATGCAAGTCCTGCTCTGACGCCTTTATGACGGTTGAGCGTCATACACATTCCTTCACCGCTACCGCATATTCCGATACCCGGATATACTTCACCTTCTACAATACCCTTAGCAAGTGCATGACCGAAGTCAGGATAGTCGCAGCTCAGGTCGCTGTAGGTGCCGTAATCCTTGTAAGGAATGTTATGCGATTCCAGATATTGCACCACAAATTTTTTTAACGCATAGCCTGCGTGATCGCATGCTAATCCTACTGTTTTTATTTCCATAGCTTTACGTTTTTATTTATTAGAGATAAACATTTTGACCTGCTTGTATATATTTTCAGCAGTGAATCCTAATTTCTCATCAAGTACTTTATACGGTGCAGAATAGCCAAATGTATTCATTCCATATACTATGCCATTGGAACCAACCAGGCCCTCAAGGGTTACAGACAATCCGGCGGTAAGACCGAAGATCTTTGCTCCATTTGGGAGTATGCTTTCCTGATATTCCTTGCTCTGACTTCTGAACAATCCTTCAGAAGGAACACTCACAATACGGAGTTTTATACCGTCTTTGCGCAAGAGTTCGGCTCCGGCAAGAAGTGTTGCCACTTCTGAGCCTGATGCAAGGAGAATGACATCGTAATCCTCATCCGAGCCTTTTACGATATAAGCACCTTTGCGTACCTGCTCATAATCCGTACCTTCAGGAAGGCTGTTGACTGGTTGTCTGGAGAAAATAAGTGCAGTCGGAGTGTCCATATTCTCTACAGCCATTTGCCAGCATACTGTTGTCTCGCCACCGTCAGCCGGGCGGAACACTCTTACTGAGTCCTGACCATTATGGTTCTTAAGCTTCTCCATAAGTCGGATTTGGGCTTCCTGCTCCACCGGTTCATGGGTTGGGCCGTCTTCTCCTACACGGAAAGCATCGTGTGACCAGATGAATTTTATCGGAACCTGCATAAGAGCAGCCATTCTTATGGCCGGTTTCATATAGTCTGAAAATACGAAGAACGTACCACAAGCCGGGATTACTCCACCGTGGAGATACATACCTATGCAGATGCAGGCCATCGTAAGTTCGCTTACACCAGCCTGTAGGAATGCTCCGCTGAAGTCACCTGCCTTGAACTCGTGGGTCTTCTTAAGGAATCCGTCTGTCTTGTCTGAGTTACACAAGTCTGCAGAAGAGCATACCATATTGTGTACCTGCTCGCCTAATACACCGAGACAAACAGAAGAAGCGACACGTGTAGCAACATCGCGTTGCTGAGTTACCGAACTCCAATCTACCTGCGGAGCTTTACCTGAAAACCATTTATCCATCAGTTTAGCGGTTTCAGGATTGGCTTCTCTCCATTTGTTTTCTTCCTGGTGACGTTTTCCGACTATCTCCAGAAGTTCTTTTCTCCTGTTCTCGTAAAGTTCTTTTACGTCATCGAATATTACAAACGGATTGTCAATATCGCCACCAAGATTCTTCACCGTATTGACATACGAGTCGTGTCCTAAAGGTGCTCCGTGGGTATTTACATTTCTCTCATAACTTGTTCCATCACCTTTGATGGCACCTTTACCCATTATAGTGTGTCCGATAATGAGGGTAGGGCGTGTCTTCTCCTCATTAGCTTTTTTAAGAGCGTCCCGTATCTCGTCAAGGTCATTTCCGTTTATTTCCAAAACATTCCATCCCCATGCCTGATACTTCATTTTCGTGTCTTCGCTCATCACGACATCACATTCCGTTGATAATTGTATCTCATTGGCATCATAGAACATTATAAGATTGTCCAAATGCAGCAGACCTGCGATTCGTCCTGCGCCCTGTGATATCTCTTCTTGAATTCCGCCGTCTGATATATATGCGTAAATTTTATGCTGCATCATCGTGTGGCTGAGACGTGCTTCAAGGAATTTCTCTGCGATTGCGGCACCGACGGCATATGTATGGCCCTGTCCTAAAGGTCCTGATGTGTTTTCTATACCATGTTTGATATCGCGTTCAGGGTGTCCCGGAGTAATTGACCCCCACTGTCTGAATTGTTTCAGTTCGTCTATTGTGTATTTTCCCTGCATTGCCAGGACTGCATACAGCATGGGAGACATGTGTCCCGGGTCGAGATAGAATCTGTCGCGACCTTCCCATTCTGGATTATTGGGATCGTACACTAAGAATTCTGAGAAAAGTACATTAATGAAATCAGCTCCTCCCATCGCGCCACCTGGATGACCAGACTTTGCTTTCTCTACCATCGATACAGCAAGAATCCTGATGTTGTCTGCTGCATGATTCATTAAATTCTTATCGTTCATTATGATTTTAGTTTGAAATGTGATCTTTGTGAATTTCTAATGCAAATATAGGGAAAATGTTTTATTTATAGACACATTCACATTATAAAAGTGCCCCTTTAATAACGGTTTTTCGTATTTATACGTATTTGTTGCGTTTTATTTGTGTCTATTGATATCTAAACTGGTTATTTGGTAATAATGATTCATACACTTACTGTGATGTGCTTCCTAGGGCTTCTGACATGTCTTTGACAAAAATAAAGTAAAGATTGTGGTAGCAAATATAGCTAAGTAGAAATTATGTTGAGCATGGTTTTATTATGAATAGCCATAGAAAGACAGAACGCCTCCTGATAGTGTAGGGTGACATGAATCATGACGGCATGAATCCTACGTAATAATAAATTTATGTTGTCAAAACCAATAAATCATTACAACAAAAGCAGCACATATTGCCCATACTTTTCCTCACTATTGATGTCAGCTTTTTAAAAGAAAACTCAAATAATCAACTTACAATTTTTTTTGACTTATTTTGACAAAATAAATTCGTAAAAGAGATGCACGTGGAGCTTAAATTCCGCGTTGTGAAGAGCCTTTATGGCTATACAGTCTTTAATATACCCAGGACTGTATTCCGGAATAATTCATCATGTTTTCTGATAATGCCCGTTTGATGGGCTGATTAAGTCCGTTTTATAGTGTAGTTTGGCGCGTTTTAGCATCTGATATGGGCTTAATTACATGCCGAAATGATGCTTGTTGTGTAAACGGGGAATAGCTGTTATATGTAATTAGTTGTTGTTCAATGTTTTGCGTGAGTCTCTCATATTCCACTTTTTTGCGTACTATGGAGAGCAGACTCGCAAATATTCGTTTATTTTATGGGGTAGAAAGGTAAACTCAGAAGGAAAACTCACAGGATACTTAAAATTTGAAAATATACAATATTGTTTTTAATTTCAGTAGAGAAAATACCACTTATTCTGAAGTGACATTATGATTTTCTATATGCAACCAATCCATAGCGAATTTCCACTAAGCTGCATAAAGCTTATAAACATCGTATTGAGTTTTACATGATGTATGGATAATTTTTTATATTTATCGGGTGAGTCTCAAGAGCTTGTATCACTTTATTAAATAAACCATATAGTAGTCTCAATCTGTCTATATTACGGCTCCATTTATGCTGTTTCATGACTTATAAGAATCGATATTATGGCTGATGGATTTGTCAATTTATATCTATAAAACAACAGGCAATTTATCATATCTTATATAATCGCTCAAGGTATATTCTTTATTTAAAATATTAAATACAAAAAGAGGAAATGCATGTATTAACATTTCCTCTTTTTATTATTTGTACCTGTTTATTTATCTTACACTGAATCTGTAAGCTACGTGGCTATAATATTTCTCTCCCGGTTTCAGGTATGGAGAAGGCCATCCTTTTTTGTTCGGTGAATCAGGATATTTCTGTGACTCAAGACATACAGAGGCTCTCTGAGGATATGCGATTCCTTTTTTGCCTTTAATCTTGCCATCAAGGAAATTGCCTGTATAAACCTGGAGTCCCGGTTCATTTGTGAACACTTCCATAAAGATTCCGCTTTCCGGTGAATAAAGAGAAGCTGCTACCTTCTTATCATCACCTTTTCCGTCTTTGTATGTGTTCAGACACCAGTTGTGGTCATAACCTTTAGCATTCTTAATCTGGTCAAACGTTGTATCTCCGATTGTTTCATACAATGCGTGACGCTTTGTGAAATCCATTGGTGTACCATAAACGTCTCTGATTTCTCCTGTTGTCATGAATGTACTGTCAGAAGGAGTATATTTATCTGCATTTATATACAGAACCATATTTGTACCAGGCTTTGACGGATCACCTGACAGATTGAAATAAGAATGGTTTGTCATGTTTACGACAGTTTCTTTGTCTGTAGTTGCTTCGAACTTCATATCCAAAGTATTGTCGCTCAACAGTGTATATGTAACTGTTGCAGTAACGTTTCCGGGGAAATTATTATCTCCATCAGGAGAATTAAGAACTAATCTCAAAGTTGTATCATTGAGCTGTTCGCCGTCATACACCTGATACTGCCAACCTGAAGGTCCTCCGTGTAAGCAGTGTCCGTAATTGTTACGAGGAAGTTGTATTTTCTTACCGGCAACAGTTATCTGACCTTTGTTTATACGATTTGCATATCGACCTATTGCAGCACCGAAGTCGCTCGGGCTGTTTACGGTGTCTGCATATTGAGCGATATTATCAAAGCCTAATACAACATCGGTAGGAGCATTATTCTTATTGGGAACACAAATAGACACAACGCGTGCACCGAAGTTGGTTACACATACTTCTGCTTTTTCGTTCTTGAGAACGAATAATTGCACTTTTTTATTGTTTATTATTGTATCAAACTTAGCAGGATCAAGTCCGGATTCTGTAAGATTGCCGTTGCCACCAGCACATGATGTCATTAAGGCAGCAACAGATCCTAATCCTAATAAAATATTTCTTATATTTTTCATATTGTGTATTTATTGTTATACTAAACTATTGACAAATAATTATTTGAATACTTATTAGCATACTTTGCGTGAACCGTCACCTATGACTACATCATAAACCTTAGGCTCTTTGCCATATTTTGCGAGATACTTCTCCTTGGCGTCTGCGATAAACTTATCATAGAGCTCCTCTTTTACGAGATTAATTGTGCATCCGCCGAAGCCTCCACCCATTATACGACTTCCGGTTACACCATTCTCTTTTGCGATATCATTCAGGAAGTCAAGCTCTTCACAAGAAACCTCATATTCTTTGCTAAGGCCGTAATGTGTTTCGTACATTTTCTTTCCTACGGTTTCATAGTCACCGGCATTTAATGCATCGCATACAGCAAGGACACGGTCTTTCTCACCGAGTACAAAGTGAGCGCGCTTGTAATCTTCTTCACTTATTTCGCCTTTTACCTCATCCAGCTGTTCCCATGTACAATCGCGCAGTGTTTCATATTTACCTTCCGGATGCTTTGCCGCAATGTGCTTAACTACATTTTCACAGCTGTTGCGTCTGTCGTTGTACGGAGAACCGGCAAGCTCGTGTTTAACGCATGAATTAAGTAATACGAGTTTGTATCCAACTGGTTTGAACGGGAAGTATTCAAACTCGCGGCTGCGGCAATCAAGGCGCATAAGGCATCCCTCTTTTCCGAAGACGCTGGCAAATTGATCCATAATACCGCAGTTTACTCCACAGTAATTGTGCTCTGTTGCCTGGCCAGCAAGAACCATATCCCACTTACTGACTTTGTTGCCACCGAAAAGATCATTTATGGCGAACGCAAAACAACTTTCAAGAGCTGCGGAAGAAGACATGCCGGCACCTAATGGAACATCACCGGCAAAAGCAGTGTTAAAACCTTTTACGTCAACGCCTAATTTTCTCATTTCCTGTACAATGCCGTAGATGTAGCGTGCCCAGCTGGCGCGTGGTCCTTGAGGATCATCTACTTTAAATTCTACACGATCTTTCAGGTCAATGGAATAACACATAACAGTATCGAGACCATTAGGACGAACTTCAGCCATGATACCTTTATCTACTGCTCCGGGGAAAACATATCCTCCGTTATAGTCCGTATGTTCACCTATAAGGTTAATACGTCCGGGTGAGGTGTATATGTTTCCTGTTTTGCCATCAAAATGTTTGATGAATCTACTTCTTACAAATTCAATATCCATAATAGTGCTTTTTAATAATAGGTGTTGTAATTAGTTATTAATAGAGTAGTCAAGACAGAAAGGTTTTGTACTCTATAATCATAATGAAAAAGAATACAAAACCTTTTATTTATTCTTTATACTGGAATATCTTTATTTACATTTTTGCATCCGCTTACACCATAATAAAGGATGTATGCAAGCATTGCTATAACAAGCCAGTAACTTGTGATATATCCTGCAGATGATGCAATCAGGTTCTGTATCAGAGGCATGATGCCACCACCTACAACCATTGTCATGAAGATACCGGATGCAGCTGCTGTATATTTGCCAAGTCCTTCAACTGCCAGGTTGAATATACCTCCCCACATAACAGATGTGCAGAGACCACAGAGGACAATAAACAGACATTTTACTGGTACCTCAAACATTGCAAAACCTTCTGCTGCACTGTATCCAGGCATTGACATTGTAAACTCGCTTGGTAATAATATTGCAACGAGCAATAATACTATTGCAGTGGCGGCTACAGATATAATCTGAGTTCTTGTAGAAACATATCCACTTATAAAACTACTTGAGAAACGTCCTACAAGCATAAGCATCCAATAAATAGCGGCGATAGCACCTCCGATGGCAGCTCCGTTTGCAATACCAATACCACCATCACTTACAGGATTAGCAAGATAGAATGTAAGTTGTGAAGGGATACCTACCTCAATTCCTACATAGAAGAAAATGGCAATAACACCTAATAATGTGTGGCGGAAAGCCAAAGGTGAATGCTCCATCTTTTCTTTTTTGTTCTCACCTTTCTTTCTAAGATGTGGCTCCGGTATTGTTGCGAACGAAATAACAACAATTGATATTGCAAATACAGCCATTGCAATAAACAGCAGAGGAGATACATCGCTCATGGCTGTCTTATCTGTTACCTGTCCTATAAGCACACCTACGAAAAGTGGAGTTAATGTTGCTGTAAGAGAGTTAAGGGTACCACCAGTCTGAATCAACTGATTACCTCTGTTTCCACCACCACCGAGCAGGTTCAACATAGGATTAACCACAGTGTTAAGCATACATACACAGAAGCCGCATATAAATGCTCCCAGCATGTATATCACAAAGTTTAACATTACTGGTTCACCGCTTACAGTAAATATGGCTGTATCTGCGCCAACTATACTTGAAAGATACTGTACTGCAAGACCGATGAAACCAACAGCCATAGCTAAGATAGATGTTTTCTTGTAACCGATTCTTTCGAGCATCATTCCAGCCGGGATTCCCATGAACAGGTAGGCGAGGAAGTTCATCATATTACCCATCATACCAGCCCATGAATATTGATTTCCCCAAATTAAACCGAATGGAGCTGCAAGATTTGTTACAAATGAAATCATTGCAAAGAGGAACATCATTGTAATAATGGCAATAATGCTACTCTGTTGTTTTTTTGAATTTTCCATTTTACTTTTTAATGTTTTTAGTATTATTGTTTAAAATATTTGTAATTGATTATTTATCTGCTACGCCGAATTTATATATTGTTTTCTGAGTATATCGCTCGTCAGGATTTAATACAACAGAAGGGAAGTTGGGATGATTGGGCGAATCTGGGAAGTGTTGTGCTTCGAAACAAACAGCACTTCTACGTGGGAATGTCGCGCCATGCTGTCCCTTATATCCGTCTGCCCAATTGTCAGTATAGAATTGCAATCCAGGTTCGGTGGTATATACTTCCATCGTACGACCACTTTCTGTCTCTGTTACTTTTGCAGCAAAGCTCAGCTCTCCTTCTTCATTCTTGTTTAATACATAGCAATGATCGTATCCTGCGCCATTTCTGATTTGCTCATCGTTTGCGTCAATATCCTGACCGATAATTTTAGGCGTTCTAAAGTCGAATGGGGTGTTTTTCACAAATCTTATTTCGCCTGTCGGTATTGATGTCTCATCTATTGGCAAATAATAATCGGCATTAATTTCACATATTAGATTTTCAATTGTAGGGGTAGGGTTGTTAATACCTGCTAATGAGAAAAATCCATGACTTGTTAGGTTTATTATTGTTTTCTTATTTGTTGTAGCAAGATAATCGATGACAAGTTCATTTTCATCATTGAATGTGTAAACTACAGTTACCTTTACCTCACCTGAGAATCCTTCTTCTCCGTATGGACTTACATATTTTAATACTAATGTCTGTGGATTCATTTGCAGCGCATCCCAAACCTTAGCATTGAATCCATGCAACCCTCCATGTAATGAATTTGGGCCATTATTTATTGGTACACGATATTTCTTTCCATTTAATTGAAATTGTCCTTTACAAATTCGATTTCCGTATCGTCCAATTAAAGTGGACAAGTATGGCTCTGGTGAGTTTATTACGTCAATAATATTATCATGGCCTTGTATAACATTTGCCATATTTCCATTTCTATCAGGAACCATTATTGCGACTATAGCTCCTCCATAATTCGTTATGGCAACTTCATTACCCAGTGTATTTTTTAGGATGTACAAATCCGTTTTTTTCCCGTTTATTGTGGTCTGAAAATCTTTATGTTTCAGGCCACAGATATTCTCTGCGTCTTTTGTGTTCATATTGTAATAAGTTTTTAGTTATATCTTATTATTGCAAAGTAACTGAAAAAAAACGAATTTGACAAAAGAAATATTTAAAAATGTATTTACATCGGTGTTAAAAACCGTTAAGTATGGGTGGTGTTATATAAGTCGTTGTTGCATGTATAGCAATAAATCTGAGACAACATAACTACTGCCTCCAACAAATATCATATCATCAGGTGATGCTTGTTTTATTGCGGCATTGTATGCTGAAGGAACATCACTGTAACAATCGCCCTGTAAGTTGTGCTCAAGAGCTTTACTTTGAACCAATCTCTCGGGAAATGCTCTTTTGGATTGTGGTCTTGTGAAATAATAAATTGCATTTTGGGGTAAAAGATTCATCACTCCATCTATATTCTTGTCATCAACCATTCCAAAGACGATGTGTAATCTTTTGTATTGTTGCAATTTTAATTGTTGACTAATATATATCCATCCTCCTACATTATGTCCTGTATCACAAATAACAGTCGGATTTGCACCTATTTGCTGCCATCGTCCAAGTAAACCAGTAAGCTCGCATACATTCGAAAATCCATTTTTAATTGATTTCATGTCTTTTATTATATGTTGCTTACATAAAAACTTTAAGGCATGTAATATTGTATTTGTATTTTTTCGCTGATATATACCTCCGAGTTCTCCATGTATTATTCCAAAGCTCTTAGTAACATATGTAATGCCATTCTTTTCTATAGTGAAAGATTGTATTTCGTCATCAGAATCTGCAAATGTAATGTCTGCATGCATAGTATCTGCTTTTGTTCTGAATACAAGCATTGTTTCACTTGTTGTCTCTCCGATAATTACTGGTATATTTTCTTTTATTATACCGGCTTTTTCTTTTGCTATTTTTTCGAGTGTATCACCTAAAAAGTTTGTATGATCCAAACTGATATTTGTTATTACAGAAAGTATCGGAGTTATTATATTTGTGCAATCCAGTCTTCCTCCAAGACCTACTTCAATTACCGCATAATCAACATTTTGTTCTGCAAAATATTTGAAAGCCATAGCAGTTGTAAGTTCGAAGAAAGAAGGATGGAGTTTTTCAAAGAAAATTTTTTCTTTCTCAACAAAATCAACAACATACTGTTCACTAATACATACTCCGTTGACTTTAATTCTTTCCCTAAAATCAATAATATGTGGCGAAGTATATAATCCTACTTTATATCCTTCTTCTTGTAAAATAGCAGCTAATGTGTGTGAACAAGAACCCTTACCGTTGGTTCCAGCTACATGTATGCTTTTGAATTTTCTATGAGGATGTCCAAAATGTTCATCCAAAAGATAAGTATTTTCAAGCCCTTCTTTATAAGCTGAAGCACCGATGTGTTCAAACACCGGTGCTATATTGAATAAATAATTTATCGTTTCAGGATAATTCATTATTCTTTAATGTTTAATTTATATATACCAACACTTGTAATTGAGGCATTCATTTAATTGAAATAGCTTCTGAATTTTTCAAAAATTGATTTTTTGATTGTTTCATTTCCCTTGAAGTTATCACTTTCTTTCAATTCCTCAATCATTTTCTTCTCACTTTTGCTAAGTGTTTTAGGAATATAAACGCTGATATTAACAACAATATCACCCGTCCCATTACCATAACCATGTACAGACGGCAATCCCTTACCTCTAAGTCTTAAGGTCTTACCTGGCTGCGTGCCCGGATCTATTTTTATTTTTACTTTTGTTCCGTCTATTGTTGGAATCTCAACCGTGTCTCCCAATATTGCAGTAGGAATATCAAGTAATAGATTGTATATCAGATCGTTTCCGTCCCTAACAAATGTTTTGTCGGCTATTTCAGAAATGTAAACTTGTATATCTCCATTTATTCCATTATGAGGTCCTGCATTTCCTTTGCCGGGTATATTGACAATCATTCCATCTGCGACGCCAGCCGGAATCTTTATCTCAACGACTTCCTCACCTTTTATTACACCTGTGCCATTGCAGTTTTTACATTTATTTTTTATTATGGTTCCTTCACCGTGACAAGTCGGGCATTCAGTTTGTGTCTGCATAATGCCAAATCCTGTTCTTACAGACCGCATAACAACACCCGAGCCATGACAATTGGGACATGTCTCAGGATGACTTCCTGTCTCGGCTCCGCTACCATTACAATGGGGGCATACAATATCCTTTTTTACCTTGAATTTTTTTGTTATTCCTGTAGATATCTCCTGTAATGTGAGTGATATTTTCATTCTAAGATCGGCACCACGGTATTGTGGCCTTCTCCTTTGACTTCCACCGCCGGCACCGCCGAAGTTACCGAAAATATCTCCGAACATGGAGAAAATATCATCCATTGAGAAGCTTCCACTTCCTCCGAAACCTCCAAATCCGCTATTAGGCGTCTCAAAACCGAATTGATCATATTGCTGACGCTTCTGTGGATCATGAAGTACATCATAAGCCTCAGCTGCTTCTTTGAACTTTTCTTCGGCCTCTTTGTTTCCTGGATTTCTATCCGGATGATATTTTATGGCAATCTTCCGGTATGCCTTCTTTATTTCATCTTCTGTGGCGTTTTTATCAACGCCCAATACTTCGTAATAATCTCTTTTTGCCATTTTATTGTCCTACTGCAACTTTAGCGTGACGAATAACTTTATTGTTCAAGGTGTATCCTGTTTGGACACAATCCATAACTTTTCCTTTTTTACTATCATCTGGTGTTGGAATCATTGCTATCGCTTCATGATAGTCAACATTAAAGTCCTTATCCTCAGTTTCAATTTTTTCTACACCAATACTTTTAAGTATTTTGTTGAATTTATTGAAAATGAGTTGCATACCTTCTTTGATAACCTTAGGATCATCGCTTTTGTCTGCCATTGCGCGTTCAAAATCATCAAGAACAGGTAATATTGCTACTATAGTCTTTTCGCTACCATTCAGAATAAGTTCTGTCTTTTCTTTCAGAGTTCTTTTTTTGTAGTTCTCAAACTCTGCAACTTTTCTAAGATAGCTATCTTTTAGCTGTTTCAATTCCTCTTTAACAGCAGTCAGTTCATCAGTATCTGATTCTTTTGTTGCAGAATCTTCGTTTTCAGCATTTTCATTTGCAGACTTTGTCTGATTATCTTCTTTTGCAGCAGAATCATTTATTTCTTCTTCTGTCTGCTTTTTAATATTTACATTTTCTGTGTTCATAGTGTTGACAGTTTTTAATCATACAGCAAAAAACTTGCCAATATTTATAATGTCATACATTATACATTTTGGCTTTCAGCTCCTTTATCTGTTCGTTATATATGTAATCATCGTAATCCATCAGTTTGTCAATTGTACCAGATGGAGTCAGTTCTATTATTCTGTTTGCCACTGTCTGTATGAATTCGTGGTCATGACTTGCGAAAAGTATATTACCTTTAAAGCTGATGAGATTATTGTTGAAAGCCTGAATACTTTCCAAATCAAGATGGTTTGTCGGAGTATCCAGTATGAGACAGTTGGCATTCTTAAGCTGCATGCGTGCTATCATACATCTCATTTTCTCACCTCCGGACAGAACATTTACTTTTTTCATAACCTCTTCTCCCGAAAAGAGCATTCTGCCGAGATAGCCTTTCATTGCGACTTCATTTCCATGACCATATTGGCTAAGCCATTCAACCAAATTCATATCGCTCTTGAAGAATTCCGTATTATCAAGTGGCAGGTATGCTGTTGTAATGGTAACTCCCCATTTATATGTTCCTGCGTCAGGTTCCCTGTTTCCATTTATGATCTCAAACAAGGCGGTCATTGCTTTTGGCGTATGACTCAGGAAGACGACTTTCTGACCTTTCTCTATATTGAAGCTCACGTTGTCAAACAGTACAGTTCCATCTGTGTCGGTAGCTTTCAGACCTTCAACCTCAAGAATCTGATTACCGGGTTCACGTTCCATCTGGAATATAATGCCTGGATATTTTCTGCTGGAAGGACGTATTTCCTCAACAGTGAGTTTCTCCAACATCTTTTTACGACTTGTTGTCTGCTTACTTTTAGCAACATTAGCAGAGAAACGACGTATAAACTCTTCAAGCTCCTTGCGCTTTTCCTCAGCCTTCTGGCGCTGGTTTTGTGCTTGTTTTAGCGCTAATTGAGAGCTCTCATACCAGAATGAATAGTTTCCCGCAAATACCGTTACTTTTCCGTAATCGATATCGACAGTCTGTGTGCTGACCGCATCAAGGAAGTGACGGTCGTGGCTTACCACGAGAACAGTCTGTTCCACATTGCTCAGATATTCCTCAAGCCATTGTACTGTATCCAGGTCCAGGTCATTGGTCGGCTCATCCAGGAGCAAGTTATCAGGATTTCCGAATAGTGCTTTCGCCAACATTACGCGAACTTTTTCGTTGTTGGAAAGCTCGCTCATCTGTTTATGGTGAAGATCTTCTTTTATGCCAAGATTTGACAACATTTGTGCCGCATTGCTTTCAGCTTCCCAGCCTCCCATTTCGGCAAACTTCTCTTCCAGCTCTGCTGCCCGGTTTCCGTCTGCCTCAGACATTTCCGGTTTGGAATATAGTTCTTCACGTTCTTTCATATTTTTCCACAGAGGTTCATGCCCCATCAGGACTGTATCAAGAACGTTGTAATTGTCGTATTTGAAGTGATCCTGTTCCAATACGGACAGACGTTCTCCCGGACCTAATTCGACACTACCCTTATTGGGCTCGAGCTCACCACTTATTGCTTTTAAAAGAGTGGATTTTCCTGCACCGTTGGCACCAATAACTCCATAAATGTTACCAGGAGTGAACTTAATGTTTACGTCTTTGTATAATACTCGTTTCCCGAATTGGATTGCAAGATTTGTTACAGTAATCATTCCTTTTGTTTATTGTGTTATATGTTATTTTTTAGTGTGCAAAGTTAGTGTAAATACTGTGAATATCCAAAAATAAAAGAATCTTTTGTATGCATTTGATATTTATGGTATTATCTATATTTTGGATATATTGTTACTAATGTATAAAATATAAGAACTCAATTATTTTGCAGTAAGATTGAATTACATTATCTTTGCCGATTATTAGTATAAGTATATATGAAGTCCAATTTATATAATGTGGGTAATGATTATGCGCATTATGTCGTAAATAATGATGCGCCGTTGCTTGAATATCTTATCGAAAATTTAAATGAGAGCCGGACAAAGATAAAGTCCATTCTGCAGGGTAGGGGAATAAAGGTTAATGGAAAGGTGGTTACACAATATAATTTCCCGTTGAAGACCGGAATGAAGATTGCTGTAAGTCAGAAGAAGGAAAACAATACATTTAAAAGCAAATATCTGAAGATTGTATATGAGGATCGTTGGATTATTGTTATAGAAAAAAACTGCGGCATACTTTCCATGGCAGCAGGTCATTCTTCATTGAATGTAAAGACCGTGTTGGATGATTACCTGCATAAAAGCAGGCAGAACTGTTCGATTCATGTTGTACACAGACTTGATCGTGATACAAGCGGGCTTATGATATACGCCAAAGATTATGAGACAGAACAAATTTTGGAACATAACTGGCATAATATAGTTTATGACCGCCGATATGTGGCTGTTGTGAGTGGAGAGATAATAGAAGATGGTGGTACAATATCAAGTTGGCTAAAGGACAATAAGGCATATATCACATATTCGTCTCCTGTAGATAATGGCGGTAAATATGCTGTGACTCATTTTAATGTTCTCGCAAGGACTACAGAACATACACTCGTAGAGTTTAAGCTTGAAACTGGAAGAAAGAATCAAATACGTGTTCATTCGGCAGACATAGGTCATCCTGTGTGTGGAGACGTCAAATATGGAAATGGGGACAACCCGTTACGACGCCTTTGTCTTCATGCTTATCTGCTTTGTTTCTATCATCCGATTACAGGTGAGCGCATGGAGTTTGAAACACCGATACCACCTTCTTTCAGAAAGTTGTTTAAGTGATTCTTATCATTCAGCGAACTGAAATGATTAAGTCAGAGCTTGTAGAATTTTTGAGTCATAAAGATGCATTGACTTAGCGGAATTTCAGTGTGGAATAGATTTCATTAGCAGTCATACTGCTTCAATTTCTAATAAGCGTTGTTCCATATTGCTGAAATGAAACAATATGGGGCACTTACAGATTTTAAGTGTCCTATACTTTTTTCTGCCTTTGACATTGTTGATGCACGGTGATATGAGCGTTTCATGACAGGTTTTAGCGTATATTTTGACATCATTGCATCAAAAAACTTGCAAAAATCATCTGCCATACAAAATAATTCTATAACTTTGCTTTCGGTGATCATAGCGATTATTGTTTGTAATTCTTTGTAATTCAGCACTATAAAGTTACAACAATTTTCGCTAATCACCAAATTTACAAACACTTACAATTCGTCGAACTCACGTTGATTAAGCCCATTTCAGGGACTGAAAAGCACCAAATCACACCTTAAAATTGACTTAATCGGACCGTGAAATAGGCAATACCAGAAGGCAAAGTGAAGTATTTCATACTACATTACGGGGTATATCAAAATACTGTACAGTCTGAATGAGCCATTGTAATACCGGACTTTAACATTCCGGTATATCTGTTTTTCGATATTATTTTGCCAAAATAAAGTAAAGAAAAACTGTAAGTTGTTCGTTTGAGTTTTCTTTAAAATGCCGACAGTGCTGATGAAGAAAGGTACGGAAAGTGTGCGCTCATTTTGCGGTAATTTTTATAAGCTGTCGCGATGTTAATACATCATTACGTGAGAAATGTATGGTCTCTGTTTATAGATCCTCGCGCTATCATGTAGTTTTCCGTCATCCTGTGAAAACCAAGGCATAAGATTAATTCCCATCGAATTTCTAAAGTCCTATACAGAATATCGCTTTTGTAAATTGTTAAAATATGTACATAAAAAATTGATTGTCTCACGACAACCAATCTCTCTTAACCTTAATAATCTAATACCATGAAAAACACAATGCAAAGATATTCTTTTTGTGTAAAACAGCAAAATAATCAGTGTTATTACTTTTTTGTATAACATTAATTAAAACTATTGCCATTCCATTTAAATTTTCTTTGCAATAATATACCGTTAATTTTTTCTCTATCGTCAGATGCAATATTTGCGACTGAAGGAGATACAATAATATCTTCTGAACCTGGTAACAGTCTCGCTGTTATCAAGAAAGGATCCATGTAGCGTTTAATCTTCTCATATTCAGATTGTTCCATTGTATCCGGTTTTATAGTGAGACTGTCTATATTAAATACAATATCGGATATTTTTTCCCAATCTTGTGTATAAAGTGCAATACTGCTTTCTGAAGGGGGGGCGCAAAATGTATGTACTACGCATAAGATTGTATCGCTTTGTGTTGGCAGTAGTCTTATCTGCATATTTGATGACTCAGTGAGTGCTACTGAGATGAAGTTTGACGTTAGTGTATCTATTCTTGTCTTTCCACCAAGTTTGTTTGTGACCTCAGGCTTCATGTTCATCTCTAAAAGATTGATACATTCTGCTCTTGTGTCCTTGTCAAGATAAACAATCATTGAGTCTGGCAGTGATGTCCATATCTCTTTAATTGTCTTTGCGGATACTCGAACATTTGTTGTTAGACATAAAATTATAAGTATTGATAAACTCAATTCTTTTATCTGTTTCATTTTGTATATTGCATTTAGGTATGTTATATAAATTTGTTATTGTCATTGACAATTCTATTGTCACACATGCAAAATTACCGAAAAGATTTGAGTTTATACCTTTTATGTATAAAAAAGTAGATATAAAAGAAAAAACTATTGCTGTCCGATATAGCTTTTATTTTATAAAGATAACATGAGTTTGATGAATTTAAAACAATGCGAACTGTGTGTCAAGAGTTCTCGTAACATTGATGCATGGCTTCTTTAGAAAGCAACGATATGCTGCTATTGCACTCAATAGGTTGACGATAAAATTATCAAAGATTCTGTGTCTCGAACCGAAGCTCACTGTTAGCGGATCGACTGTGTAATATTCTTACGTTCATTATTGACAGTTTCGATAATGACCCGTCTTCTGAGGAGCAGTTTGTCATAAAGTGCCATCAATGCTCTTTTTATATGCTTTTCAACTTGGTTATAAGTTGTATGCCGTCCACGAACAATCTCTCAAAAAGATTCCTGCCGATGTATTTCTTGTCACATACAAGTCTCCCATAATAAATTCCACAAAGGTTTTGTATTCAAGAGGTTTACGATCATCTACGTCATCTGGGGTAATCATGAAATTCAGAAGTTCTCTGCGTTTGTTGCATATGAGATGTAGTTCGCCTCCGAAGAACCTGTCTATGGAGATTTACACCTTTGGGTCATTCAAATGTTTGCGAATAACAATATAAATACTGATATTCAGCAAGATAAACCATTACTCCAAATCTAGGAAATCACGATAAAACCGATAACTCGATATTTTTTAATAATTCTTATCCCGAACCCACGTAGGGTTATTCTGATATATTTTTCGTAATATATTCTTTTATGATTCCATAATAAATCCACTGAGATCAAGATAAATCAGTATATAGTTGTTACAGTTCTATCTGGTCAAATAATGATAAAGCCGTTATGTGTTAAATAATGTAAAAATAAGATTATGCGCATACTTTTAAGTCTGAATTTATTAATTTTGTTAACCAAAATTTATAGCATGAGAAAATATCCTACTTTTAGGTTCGGCTGTATGTTGACAGCCTTGTTTGTGTGCATGTTTGTTCACGCGGCAAAGAAATATGTACCGAAGAGAGAATTCCGTGGTGCATGGATACAGTGTGTCAATGGGCAGTTTCAAGGACTTTCTACGGCTGCCATGCAGCAGAACTTATTAAATCAGTTGGACGAATTGCAAAAATGCCATGTTAATGCAGTTATCTTTCAGGTGCGTCCGGAATGCGATGCATTGTATCAGAGTAGCATTGAGCCGTGGAGCCGCTTTCTTACAGGTGTGCAGGGAAAGGCTCCGTCACCTTACTGGGATCCGTTGCAGTGGATGATTGACGAGTGTCATAAACGCGGTATGGAGCTTCATGCATGGATTAATCCATACAGAGCCAAGACCAAAACCACTCATACGCTTGCTTCATCACATATTGCCATGACTCATCCGGAACAGGTTTTCGCGTATGACGGACAGCTCATTCTTAATCCGGGAATGCCTGAAAATAGAAAATATATATGTCGTGTCGTAGATGATATAGTTTCTCGTTATGATGTGGATGGTTTGCATATTGACGATTATTTCTATCCTTATCCTGTGGCTGGAGAGACAATTCCGGACAGCAAAGAGTTTGCTAAGTATGATAATGGCATACGCGATATAGGTGACTGGAGACGTTACAATGTCAATCTTTTTATAAAAGAACTCGGAGAAACCATACATAAACGTAAGCCGTGGGTGAAATTTGGCGTGTCGCCTTTCGGAATATATAGAAATAAGAAAAATGCCCCAAATATAGGGAGTGAGACCGGAGGTCTGCAGAATTATGACGACTTGTATGCTGATGTGTTGCTTTGGGTAAATAACGGATGGATAGATTATTGTGTCCCTCAGCTTTATTGGCAGATTGGTCATAAAACTGCAGATTATAAGACATTGATAAATTGGTGGAACCGTTATGCGTCAAACCGTCCGCTTTTTATCGGTGAGGACGTGGAACGTACTGTTAAATTTGCCGATCCAGACAATCCGTCTGTGAACCAGATGCCTGCAAAATATACGCTGCGTAGCCAGATGCGCAATGTTGATGGAGTAGTGTTATGGTATTCTAAGGCTGTTGTTGATAATGTAGGCAATTACGCGTCAGTGTTGAAAAACAACTATTGGAAATATCCGGCCCTGCAGCCGCTAATGCCTTTCATTGATGATGACAAGCCTAAAAAGCCAAAGAAGGTGAAACCTATATGGATGAACGATGGTTATATATTGTTCTGGACTCAGCCTAAAGGTGATGATTGGAACGACAAGGTTGTGAAATATGTCATATACAGATTCGCTCCTGGCGAGAAGGTTGACACGGATGACGCATCGCATATAATGGATATCACAGCCAATACATTCTATAAATTGCCCTACGTTGACGGCGAAACAAAATATACATATGTGGTTACGTCACTCGACCGTATGGGCAACGAGAGTAAAGGTGTGAAGAAAAAGATAAAGCTTTAAGGAAATAAAATAAATAGTCCGGCACGTGTGATAACCAAAACACGTGCCGGACTGTTTTTTCTTATGTGGATGTTACGGAGTCATTTCGTCTGTCTTTGTTTAATAGACATTGCGACACTTGCCGTTGTGTTGCCTCATTTTTGCTGCTTATATCGCATAAATTGCATGGCGTTACATAACATCCCGGCGTTTGCCGATTATATTATTTATCATCTCCAAGTAGTTCTGTCAGAAATGAATTCAGGTCATCATTAAGATTTGCCATCAGATCTCCGCCGATGATTACCGTGTCATCATCAGATACATACAATTCAGAGATGTTTTCCTTTTCTTCATTCTCAAGAACAAAACTGTAAGGCTTCATTATCCCCATGTCGTCAATTACATCACGGAATTTATGGAGCGTGTTCTGCAGAGTGCTGGTAACGTCTTGGTAGAAGCTCTCATCAGTATTGTTTATCCATTGTTCGACGACACACCTTGTTATTTCGTTGTCGTCGTCATCGAATGAAATCATCTCGCCACTGTCTTGAGATACTCTTATGTGAATATCGGTCAGAAGCGATGTGTCTTCATTCTTCGGAAACTTCTGAATGGTTTTCTTTATGAAACGCTCAATCTGTTGGATGGTCTGCTCAGATGTTTTCATATCAGTATTTTATATAAAACATACTGCAAATATATGTATTTTTCGGGAATAGTTCAGTATAAATGTCGGAAAATATTAATGTTTTATTTGCTATTTAGAAATTATAATATTACTTTTGCAAGTATAGTCTTGGAATGTGTATGAGTCAGTCCTGTGACAAAATAGAGCATAGCGGAGTCGTTGTTTCCATTGATGGAGATTGCGCCGATGTGCGTATTTTGAGAACTTCTGCGTGTGCTTCATGCAATGTATCCCGGATATGCAATAAGACAGAAAGCCGGGAGATGAATGTTAAGGTACGTGGAATGCGTGTTTCAGACTTTAAAGAAGGAGACAATGTCGTGGTGACCATTAAGGCAAGTATGGCCCGTATGGCAGTGGTTTATGGCTTTGGCTTTCCACTACTCATTATGCTTTTATCCTTTATTATAGCTAAGACCTTTTGTAAAGATGATTTAATAACATCCGTTGTTTCTTTGGGGATGGTTGCAGTCTATTACGTTGTTTTATATCTTTTGCGTGACAGGTTGGATGAGAAATTCCTTTTTGAAATTACGAATATAAAAAAGATTTGAATTGAAATGGATTATCTGCTGATTGCTGTGCTTGTTCTTGGCTTGATTGCATTTATTGCATCGCTGGTTCTTTATGTATGTTCCAGAAGGTTTTATGTCAAGGAGGATGACCGTATAAGTGTTGTTTCGGAACTTTTGCCACACGCTAACTGTGGAGGATGTGGCTATCCCGGATGTTCAGGATTTGCTTCGGCTGTTGTCAGTGCGGCAGATGCCGGTTCAATAGATGGTTTGTCTTGTCCTGTCGGTGGAAACGAAACGATGAAGCGCATTGCCGATGTGCTGAATGTGACTATAAGCACATCTACACCCAAACTTGCTATAATAAGATGTGGTGGAACTCATGAGGTACGTCTTGAAGTTTCAAAATATTCAGGCCTTCGTACTTGTTTTGCAGTCCATATGTGCAGCGCTGGTGAGACAGCGTGCGGATATGGTTGCTTGGGATGTGGCGATTGTGTTAAGGCATGTAAGTTCGGAGCTTTGTATGTAAATTCGAAGACGGGGATTGCTGAGGTAGATAAGTCAAAGTGTGTCGGTTGTGGTGCATGTGTGAATGAATGTCCGCGTAATATTATAGAATTGCGTGATAGATACGAGATGAGACCTTGTGTATATATAAAATGTATGAATTGCGATAGCGGATCTGTCGCATCCAAGGCTTGTGGTGTTTCTTGTATTGGTTGTGGTAAATGCGCAAAGGAATGTCCTTTAGGTGCAATCACTATAGATCGGGGACTTGCACATATTGATACGGAGAAATGTGATGCTTGTGGTAAGTGTGTGACAGTGTGTCCAAGACATGCTATCGGCATGATTATTCGCGACAATGGAGCTTGTTCATGAATGCGAGACGCTTGATGTGAAATTACGTTTTTTATAGTATAAATATTTCGTTAAATGATATTTAAGACATTTAGAATCGGTGGTATCCATCCGGAAGAAAATAAAATCACGGCGGAGATAAAAACGTTTATTGCGGATATTCCGCGACAGGCGTTTTTTCCGCTGTCACAGCATATAGGTACTCCGGCTGTACCTCTCGTAAAAAAAGGTGATAAGGTCAAGGTCGGGACGAAAATAGCAGAGGCCGGTGGTCCTGTCTCTGCGTCAATCCATTCTTCTGTATCTGGTACGGTGGCGAAAGTGGGAGCAATGATTGATGCCACCGGTTACAGCAAACCGGTGATAATAATAAATGTGGAGGATGATGTTTGGGAGGAGTTCATAGATAGAAGTGACAAGTTGAAACCTCTTGATAAGCATGATGAACTGACTCCAGACGAGATTATCAGACGCATAAAAGATGCGGGTATCACAGGTCTGGGAGGCGCGGGCTTTCCTACACATGTGAAGCTTAATCCGCCGGCATCTGCTAAAATAGACAGTGTTATAATAAATGCTGTTGAGTGTGAACCATATATTACGTCTGATTATCGGCTGATGATTGAACATGCGGATGAGATTCTTGTCGGCGTGAAATTGTTACTCAGAGCTGTTTCTGCAGGACATGGATACATTGGTATCGAGGCAAATAAGCCTAAGGCAATAAAGCTTTTCATGGAGAAAACAACAAACGATGATTTTATAAAGGTTGTTCCTTTAAAGCAGAAATATCCTCAAGGCGGTGAGAAACAGCTCATCGATGCTGTGATAAGACGCCAGGTTCCGGATCCTCCTGCCATTCCGGCTAACGTAGGAGCTGTTGTTGTGAATGTCGGAACTGCTTTTGCCGTGTATCAGGCTGTAATGAAAAACAAACCGTTGTTTGAGCGTTATACAAGTGTTACCGGTAAGAAAATCAAACAACCAAAGAACTTTCTCGTAAGGATTGGTACTCCGATAAGTCAACTTATAGATGCTTGTGGAGGACTGCCTGAAGGAGATAACAAGGTCATAGCCGGAGGGCCAATGATGGGACGGGCCCTTATGAATACAGATGTCCCGATTTGTAAGGGAACGAACAGTATAACAGTACTTTCTGGTAAAGAGGCCGGACGTAATAAAAAAGTAGGTCCTTGCATCAGATGTGCGAAATGTGTTGGAGTCTGCCCGATGGGACTTGAGCCATATGTTCTTGCAACTTCTTCTGCAGCGCATAACTGGGCAAAGGCAGAGGAACATTTCATTACGTCATGTATAGAATGTGGATCATGTCAATACACGTGTCCGGCCAACAGACCAATGTTGGATAATATACGTCTCGGAAAATCAAAAGTGACAGCCTTGATAAAGGCACGTAAACAAAAACAATAATATAATGTCGAAACTGATTGTATCTTTATCGCCTCATATACATGGAAACGACAGTATAGAGCGCAACATGTACGGAGTCATCATCGCACTGTTGCCGGCGCTGTTGGTCTCTTTCTATTATTTTGGTATAGGCGCGGCTATCGTTTGTCTTACCAGCGTTGTAGCCTGTGTATTCTTTGAGTGGGTTATAAACCGCTATTTATTACACAACCGTAATTTGTCTGTACTTGATGGGTCGGCTGTAATAACAGGTCTTTTACTCGCATTCAATTTACCGTCAAACATGCCGGTGTGGATTGTCATAATAGGTGCTCTGGTTGCTATTGGCATTGGAAAGATGACATTTGGCGGCCTTGGGTGCAATCCTTTTAATCCGGCTTTGGTAGGAAGGTGTTTCCTTTTGGTTTCATTCCCGGTACAGATGACCTCGTGGCCAGTAGCCGGACAGCAATTACGTTATATGGATGCAGTGACAGGTGCGACTCCATTAAGCCTTATGAAAGAAGCTGTAAGAACGGGCGATGCTTCAATCCTGGAGAAAATGCCTGATTCCTTGAGCCTGCTGTTAGGCAGTAATGGTATTGGTTTCGGTGGAGGAACAATAGGCGAGGTGTGTGCCTTAGCATTATTGATAGGTCTGGTTTATATGCTATGGAAGAAGATTATCACATGGCATATACCATTGAGCATAATAGCAACGATACTCGTTTTTTCAGGAATTTTACATCTGGCAGCTCCTTCGTATGCCGATCCGATGACGGTACTTCTCTCCGGTGGTGTGATGCTGGGAGCCATATTTATGGCCACAGACTATGTAACATCGCCTATGACGCATAAAGGTCAGATCATATATGGTATCTCAATAGGTATCCTGACAATCGTTATCCGTAACTGGGGATCTTATCCTGAGGGCATGTCGTTTGCAATTCTTATAATGAACTCATTTACTCCTTTAATCAATATGTATGTAAGGCCGAAACGTTTTGGTGAGGTAAGAAAATAAAAAACATTGATATGGAAAAGTTAAAGTCATCATTTCGTAATATGTCATTGGTTCTTGTGGCTGTAGCTGTGATTACCGGTGCTTTGCTGGCTTTCATGAATCATATTACTGAAGAGCCTATAAGAATACAGGCGGACAAGGTGCTTTCTGATGGAATAAAAGATGTTATGTGCAACAATAATGTTGTAGTTGAATCATCAGACAGCATTGTTATAGATAACAACAAACGGCAGGAACTGTTTGTTGTTTACCGTATTCTTGGCAATAATGGTGATAATATAGGCGTGGCGATAGAAAGCAGCGTGATGGGATTCGGCGGAGAGCTGAAAGTCCTGATAGGTTTTGATGAAAAGGCAAAGATACTTGGATATACTATATTGCAGTCTTCAGAAACGCCAGGCCTTGGAACGAAGGCGGATAAATGGTTTGCAGAGGGCGGTAAAGGTAATATTATAGGTCATGACATGTCTGACGGTAAGCCTTTGTCAGTAAAAAAAGATGGTGGTACAGTTGATGCAATTACGGCATCTACTATCACAACAAAAGCATTTCTAAAGGCTGTTAATCAGGCCTATGCAGTCTATGCAAAATATCAGAAACGTAAGGATTGAGACAGCTTGTTGTGTCTTGTACAAAATAAAATAATTGGGACGATGAAATATCTGAAAATAATAATAAACGGCATTGTGCGGGAGAATCCTATATTTGTTCTTCTGCTTGGCATGTGTCCTACGCTTGCTACTACGACATCAGCCATTAACGGAATGTCGATGGGATTGGCTACAATGTTTGTATTGATATGTTCTAATGTTGTCATTTCGCTTGTTAAGAATCTGACACCGGACAGTGTGCGCATTCCCGTCTTTGTTGTTATAATCGCTTCGTTTGTTACAATATTGCAGATGTGTATGCAGGCATATTTTCCGGCAATAAACAAATCGTTGGGAATATACATACCGTTGATTGTGGTTAATTGTATAATATTGGGACGTGCTGAGGCTTTCGCTTGCAAGAACGGGGCTGCTGCGAGTTTCTGCGATGGCCTTGGTATAGGTGCCGGTTTCACTGTCGCACTCACCATTCTTGGTATGGTGCGTGAGCTGTTGGGTGCCGGCTCTTTGTTCGGTGTCACAATACTTCCGGAAACAACGAACATGCTGCTTTTCATATTGCCCCCGGGAGCATTTATCACATTGGGATATCTTATAGCATTAGTCAACAAACTTAGAAAATAATTACTATGGAATATATATTGATATTCATATCCGCGATATTTGTAAACAATATTGTTCTGTCACAGTTTCTTGGCATATGCCCGTTTCTTGGCGTGTCAAAGAAGGTTGAGACTGCACTGGGTATGGGGATGGCTGTAGCTTTTGTGCTTACTCTTTCAACTATAGTGACTTATCTGGTTCAGAAACTTGTGCTCGAGCCGGCAGGACTTCAGTATATGCAGACGATAGCGTTCATTCTAATAATAGCGTCGTTGGTGCAGATGGTTGAGATAATCCTGAAGAAAGCATCGCCTGTGATGTATCAGGCGTTAGGTATATTTCTTCCGTTGATAACGACAAACTGCTGTGTGTTGGGTGTTGCCATTCTGGTGATACAAAAAGACTTCAACCTTGCAGAAAGCATAATATATGCATTCTCAACAGCTGTAGGATTTGCTCTCGCTCTTGTTGTCTTTGCCGGTCTGCGCGAGCAGTTGTCTATGGTGAATATTCCTAAGGGCATGCGTGGAATGGCTATCGTGCTTGTCACAGCCGGTCTCTTGGCATTGGCTTTTATGGGATTCAACGGAGTTGACAACGGTCTTAAGACCATGTTAGGATTGGAATGATAGGGATAAAAAGTATTAACATAAAAACTAAATTTATGAAACAAACAATTTTGGTTACAGGAGGAACCGGTTTTATCGGTTCACATACTACTGTAGAACTGCAACAGGCAGGATACAATGTGGTTATTGTCGATAATCTGTCCAACTCAAAGATTGAAGTGCTTGACGGAATAGAGAAGATAACGGGTGTACGTCCTGCTTTTGAACAGGTTGATCTTCGTGAAAAGGATGCGGTTGAGGCTGTATTCGCAAAATATCCTGAGATAGAAGGTGTCATTCATTTTGCAGCATCCAAAGCAGTGGGAGAGAGTGTTGAGAAACCGTTGCTGTACTATCGTAACAACATCGTTTCGCTTATAAATATTCTTGAACTTATGCCAAAATATAATGTTAAGGGCATAATATTCTCGTCAAGTTGCACTGTCTATGGTCAGCCGTCTGAGGAGAATCTGCCGGTTACAGAAGAAGCTCCGATACAGAAGGCGCTCTCTCCGTATGGCAATACAAAACAGATAAACGAGGAGATAATCAACGATTACATACATAGCGGTGCGCCGATAAAGTCAATTATTCTGCGCTATTTTAATCCTATTGGAGCTCATCCGTCGGCATATATCGGAGAACTTCCCAATGGTGTGCCTATGAATCTTATCCCGTTTGTGACACAGACGGCAATCGGTGTTCGCAAGGAACTGAAGATTTTCGGCAACGACTACAATACTCCTGACGGAACATGTATCCGAGACTATATTTATGTTGTCGATCTTGCCAAGGCCCATGTGGCTGCCATGGCCCGTGTACTCGATAAAGAGACCGATCCGGTTGAGGTATTCAACATCGGAACAGGTAAAGGTGTTTCCACACTTGAGGTCGTAGAAGGTTTTGAAAAAGCTACCGGTGTTAAGCTGAACTGGAGTTTCGCGCCGCGTCGTGAAGGTGATATCGAAAAGGTTTGGGGTAATGTGGATAAGGCAAATAAGGTGCTCGGCTGGAAAGCAGAGACTCCTCTTGAAGATGTACTTGCCTCAGCCTGGAAATGGCAGAAGAAACTTCGTGAAGACGGTATCATGTAAAGATATAAATAAGAAATACCAGAAAGCCGCATCGCAACAAGCGATACGGCTTTTTTAGTTGTTTTATGTAAATGGTTGTATTTTGTCAAGACCGTTGTTATAAAATCCTTTGCTACTAAAGTTTTTTAATCATTCTTCCTTCCATAGTTCGCCAGTCAATCTTGGAACCATCTTTTAAAAGACTTTCTTCTGAATTGAAAACTCTAAGAATGTTAAGGCACTTGGCAATACGGTAAGCTCCGCAGGCTCCATCAAGATTTTCTTGACGGGTAGTGAGCGTTGTAATAAGTGCGTCCGTTTTTAGATTTGCTCGACAATGTCAGTGTGTCCTTGTCGAGTGATGTATTTTATACCTTTTTATAAGTTACAGTTTGTCTATTACTTTTATATTTTGTAATATCTTTTTATTTTACTTAATCACGTTAATTATAACACGCGTACGACTCTTATTCCAATTTGTGACCGTTGTTGCATCATATACTGATAAAGAGTCTTTTTTTCTTCTACAACCTTTTTGTGTATAGAGGATGCATTAAGTAAATGAAGATTTCCGTTATGCCACACGGCGAAACCTATGTGGGATATGTCCAATCCCTTTTTATTTGTAACAATAGCGAGAATATCTCCATCGTGAATGAAAGATTTCAGCTTCTCAGGATGTTTCAACTTTTCTTTGGTAATATATTTGTATGACTTCCCATCAAAGTTCTTCTCCATATGGGATATTTCATTAATAAGAGATTTGTCATGAGCCAATGCCGGATATTTATTCGGATTTTGACTCATGTAATGTATATCATATACCTTACTTCTCACAATCGAGGTATCTGACGGAACAATCTCTCTGACAATTCTCTTATGTCCGTTCTGTTCAATCCAATACGAAAAATAATGCAGTCGGGTTGTGTATGAAACCTTGCCGTTCTTATACCTTATGTTTTTTAGATAATTACAGAAATCATCAAACGATGTTTTGTTGTTCTTAATGCATAAATATAGTGCAAGTACCGTTTCCACATAGGTTGTACAGTCGAGTTGTCGAAGGTTTACAACCAACTGTTCCTTATTCCTGTTTTCCAGTGTCTGGCCTACATAAGGAACTGACTTTAGTTTTCTTGCAAAATATATAAGGGATTTATCTTTTTTTATTCCGTCTTTTTTACATGACTGCAACAAATTGATCACAGTCAGGCTGTCTTTTGTTGTGTATTTAATGTCTGTTTGAGAATAGGCATAGAGATGCCCGCACAATATGAGAATTAACGATAGAATATGTTTCATGACTATTATTTCCGATCAAAATTAAAACCTATGTAGATATTCAGACTTCCAAAGAAGTTATTAGTGGAAAACTGTTTTTTACGGTAATTATATGAATGTAATATTGTACTTGCTCCAAAATACCATTTAGTATTGTTCCATACAATACCGAAACGGCCAACACCGTCTACATTGATGTTACGTATGGAAAAATCTCTTAATGAGAAATTCTCATGTTTCACATCGCTTGTCGTGTGTTTATATCCTAAAGCTAAAGATAATGATGATGCAAAAAGCCAGTTCCGGGCAAATACCCAGTTGTATCCGTAACCGCCGGATATAGAAACATCTGTATATTTGATTTTCCCGGATATGACATTCTTATCCAAGTATTTATCTGTAACATCACTTCCGAGAATGTTGGATATGGTGGTATTAAGTTTCTGCCAATCAATGCTGAGTGTATGTTTTGTATATCCTATTCCTATCATGGGTGAACCGCAGCTTCGTCGCTGTACTGTGCTTTGACTAAACGCTGCCGGATAAGAAAAACGTCTGTGATTGAATATATAATATATATTAAAACCTTTTATGCTTGCAGTTACACCATCATAATCGACGTCCTTCAGCGGTGCAGTATCCACGTCTTTTCCCAAATAAACATAACGCATTTTATAATCGTTACCTGTTTTTCTGTAAAAAAGATCGATGCCTATCTGTGAGCTGTATAGACTAAGATCGAATTCCTTTTTTACATTATCGTCATTCAAGTGCGTAAGGTCTATGGTATAGCCCAGGAATATCCATCTCCATCCGGCATAAGGACCAAGTTTTATTGACGGTTGCGGGGCAAACGTGAAAACGTTTCCTTTAGGCGTGGATATGCGGTAAATCTCATAAGTATTTGTGTTTTGTAACATCAAGGTGTAATTATAATGTTGAGGCTCAATATAATTAGTATCTACTCTGCTGAAATCTTTTACAAATTCATACAGCCCATCAACAACTTTTCCAAGGAAAGTTCGTTTCTTTGGAATACTGTCGTTTGATGCACAGCATTCTGTAGATAGGAATATAATAGTCAACAATATAAATACAGACTTCATATTATAGCTTTCCCAGTATTCTGTCCAATACCCAATTTACCGGTGTCGCGCTGACACTTGTACAATTGCATATTCCGATGCCTTGCAAGTCTTCTATTACGGATTTTATTATAGGAAGCTGTACGTAAGGCGGATTAGGCACCACTATGTTGGTTGCCCCTTCGCTCGTGACAAGATATATTGGGTCATAATTATATATTGAGAATGACAGCATACCTTTGTCTCCGATAACTTCTACTTTGTCTTCCTTGGCACTCTGATGGCCGACAAAACACCACGAACCGCTTCCCGGTACGCCGTTCTCAAACAAAAAGCATGCGCTAATGTTGTCTTCTGCATTATACAGATTGGCACGGTTGGCACAGTATCCGTGTGCACGTGTTATGACACCGAAGATGTTCTGGAGTATATCAAGCTGGTGAGGTGCCAGGTCGTAGAAATATCCTCCACCCGAGATGTCAGGCTGTAAGCGCCATGGAAGATTCTGATTGCTTTGATAGTCCAAATCGCGTGGCGGTACAGAGAATCTTATCTGTACGTTGGAAATGGTGCCGATCGTGCCGTCGTTGATTATCTTTTTTACTTTCTGGAAGTAGGGGAGATAACGCCTGTAGTATGCAACGAAACATGGAATGCCGGTCTGTTGGCTGATGCGATTGATTCTGGCGCAGTCCTCATAGCTTGCCGCTAAGGGCTTTTCTATGTACACCGGCTTGCCTGCTCTCATTGCCATGATTGCGAATGTGGCATGACTTGAGGGTGGCGTCGCTATATATATGGCGTTTACATCGGGGTCTTCGATAAGAGATAACGGGTCGCTGTACCATTTGGGAATGCCGTGTCTTTCCGCGTATGAGCGTGCTTTCTCTATGCTACGGCTCATTACTGCAACGACATGAGACCCCGGAACCTCGTTGAAAGCCGGTCCGGATTTTTTTTCGGTGACCTCACCACAACCAATAAATCCCCAGTTTACATTTTTCATTCTAACAGTTTGTTTTTTAGTGTTGTTTCAACCAATTATCTATTAATTGTCTTGCTATGCTTAACTTCTCCGGGATACGTGGCAGGCTGTTCTTATTAAACCAGCCCCCATTCCTCAATTCAGAGCGCTGCAAAGTAATCTCACCACTTTCATATTCTGCGTAAAAACCTACCATAAGTCCGGATGGATATGGCCACGGCTGTGATGAATAATATCTTATGTTCTTTATTTTCAGTCCGGTCTCTTCTTTTACCTCTCTTATTACTGCTTCTTCCAGTGTCTCGCCGGTCTCGACAAATCCGGCCACCAGACCATAAAATTCATATTTGAAATTGTTTGCATGCACGAGAAGTAAATCGTCCCCGCGGTTCACCAGTACAATGATTGCGATGGACAGTTGAGGCCATACTTCTTTATTGCAGTTTGGACATATCTTTGATATCTCCGTGTGTTTCACCATCCGTGTGCCGCATGCGCCGCAAAATTGAGTGTTCAGGTCCCAGTGTATCAGTTCCTCACACTTACCTGCTTTAAGATAAAGTATATCGGACAGTTTATAATATGACTGTCGTAGACCGCACCATTCAAGTCTTGAGTCGTGAACCAACGTGGTGTCACTGATTGCATATGTCTTGACATCAATACCGTCAATGGATGTCGGTACATTGATGATGTTTGTCTGTTTATTTGTTTCTGTTGGAGGCTGTTCCTGACAAGGAATAGTATATGAGTCATTGTCCTGTTTTTCAAGCAGAACATTTCCGTTGCAAAATACAAACCAATAAGACATTGTGTGTTTATTTTATGTTTTGAAAAAGAAACTATATTTGCAAATATAATACGAATTATTATATTTGGCAAGTTTTTTGAGGATTAATGCGTGTTTGAGTGTGGGGGATATTATATATCACAATCTTATACATATAAAATATTCTGGCTCACACAGTAGGTAGCGTTAGAAAATAAAAAAGCATATCTTCGCATCTTTGAAAGTTCAATGTCATAACCTTTAGTAAACTTTATGTGGCTCGGAATAAAATCAGAGTGGAATGTTTTTATTCATGAAGTATCATATAACATTGGACAGTTGCATTGGCGATATAGGGCCGTATAAAAAAGAGATACCGCATTTGTTAATCTAATAATAGATTCACGCTGCCGCGATTGGCAAATCGTCACCACCCGAAGGACGCATGCCTAAAGTGTTCCTTCTCACGTTTCATGTCAGCTTTTGGGGAAAACTTGACTGACAAACTTACAGATTTTTTTGACTCTATTTTGACAAAATGAAATCAGAAAATAGACGTAAAGAAATGTTAGATACACTATCGTGGAGGTCATTCCCGGCTGTACCGGCTTGCCATATACCCTCGTTTGTAGTCCGGAATAATGCGTCTTACATTCTGGTTAAGCCCCTTTTAAGGTCTGATTACGCCCGTATTAGGGCGTGATACGGTGTATTTCAGGCCCCGATATGGGCTTAATCGCATACTGAAACGGTGCTTATTGCGTAATGAAAAAACAGATACTGGATGTAACTTGTTGATGTTCAACAGTTTATACAAACCGCTCATAATTCACGTATTTGCACCCGATGGAGAATCAACCTGCAAATACGCGCTTATTTTATGGGGTAGGGCAGGATACTCAGACGGAAAAATCAAGATCTGCTTATAATTTGAAAGTAGCCCACATGGTATTCCTTCGACATAAGAAACCAGCGGTTATACGGTATTAAAGTCGCAGTATTTTGTTTAACCTCATCCACGCTTAATTTTTACCGAGCTGTTGTTTGTCAGTAGGATGAATAGGCATAATATTTGCTATGTCTTTATAAAAAATAAAAATAAGTAAAAAAGGAGGAAATCGTATGGCTTTCATTGATTACTATAAAATACTTGGTGTAGATAAGAATATACCACAGAAGGATGTAAGGGAGGCTTATCGTAAGAGAGCTAAACAGTTCCATCCTGATTTGCATCCAAATGATCCTAAGGCTAAGGCGAAGTTCCAGGCCCTGAACGAAGCTTATGATGTAATTGGAGATCCTGAAAAAAGAAAGAAATACGATCAGTATGGTGAGAAATGGAAAGAAGCAGACGCCTTCAATAAAGCAGGTGGTAACGCCGGAAGTGACAGCTTCTATTGGAGCGAAAACGGAGACTCACCGTTTGGAGATTTTAATTTCAGCTCTTTCGGAAACGGACAACGCTTCTCTGATTTCTTCCAGGATCTATTCGGACAGGGTGCACGCACCAGAAGGACTACAAGAGGAACTCAGCACAGCGGCGAGATGAATGCCGTCGTAAATATAGACCTTTATACGGCTCTTCTTGGTGGAGAGGTGATAATACATTTGGGTGATGGAAGCAAAGTTAAATTGAAGGTAAAACCGGAGACTCAGAATAACACAAAGGTTCGTTTGAGAGGAAAGGGATATAGTCGTGGAGACGGTACTTTCGGCGACCTCATCATTACATATAATGTTGTTCTGCCACAGAATCTGAGTGAGCACCAGAAGGATTTGATACGACAGATGCGCGACAGTCAATATTGATGTCGGTAAAGCGTGAATGTCCGAATCAATAATCATTCTATGTAAATATATTGATTCGTTCGGCCTGATAAGTACGGTATAAATAACGTTGTTGTATTGCAAGAAAATATAATAAGAGAGAATAGAAAGCATATTGTCAAAGGCAGACAATAGAGTTTTATGTTATTCATTAAGGCTGGCTTCGTTCACGAGGTCAGCCTGTTTTTTATGTAAGTTCTACATCTTTAAAATGTTATAGTCAAAAGTAAGTGAAATGCGAAAAATCATTCAAAAAATAGTATCTTTGCACTATGGAAATTCAGTTGTCGACATCAGAAATGGAATTTTTGCGTAAACTTCAACGGAATTTAGCCGGAAGTTCCGACTATGCCCGTGTGACTTGCATTCTGATGTTGGGCATGGGTAATACGCCCTCTTTCGTGTCCTCATGTCTTGGAATAGACGTTTCCACTGTATACCGTTATCGTTCCGCTTATTTACATGGTGGTGCTGATGAACTTCTGGAAAACCGTTACAAGGGTTATTGGGGGCTTCTTGACAGCCGTCAGCTGGCAGCCTTGTGCAAGGAACTACGCGAGCACATATATACGGATGCCAAAGGTGTGGCGGCCTGGATAAAGTCCGCATTCGGCGTTGAATACACTCCCCAGGGGGTTGCAGACTTGCTGAACCGCATCGGATTTACCTATAAGAAGACATCGGAA